>MWWA01000393.1_pt1 | contig 11582 bp, 9 predicted proteins | sample 1047341 | NCBI WGS metagenome assembly MWWA01 (sample SAMN06349978, study PRJNA376086) | soil metagenome | isolation source: MS5-1 sample Antarctic (ecotone) soil | place: Antarctica | collected 2015-01-13
TAAAAAGATGTACCGAGCCATCAGAAGACCTCAGAAAAATACATAGTGCCCTGAAAAATCAAAAGCCCAAACCTTTTAAGCAAATTAAATTTGTAGTACACAAACCGCCACCCAAAAAACTTGAAACCACCACTATCGCTCAATTTACACCTGATTAGCTGCAATGTGGGTTAAACACGCCTTACTTATCTTTCAAATTAAACAGCAGCATAGGGGTTTATTCAGGTGCATCAAACAAAAGCCTTTCGCAGATTCAACAAATAATAAGCAGCAAAAAGGCCTTGTATGAAAAGGAATTAGAAAATGTTTGGAGCAGAGGCTGATGTAGAACGGGTTATTCAAAATGCAATTGGCTGGAATACAATTTATGATCCTTTGAATAAACAGGTAGTTACTCCCGTAAGCCGTTATTGGAATGAAGCTTTTGGCGGACCGTATGTGCTCTTCGATTGGAATACCTATTTTGGCGCCTGGATGGCTGCCATGCTTAAGAAAGATCTTGCCTTTGCAAATGCCATTGCTATCACAAAAAGTCTTACACCGGGTGGCTTCGTGCCTAGTTATACGGCTGGTGGTGCTAAGGCATCTTCAGACCGGTCACAACCGCCAGTGGGCAGTATGGTGGTGCGTGAGATTTATAGGAAGTACCCTGAAAAATGGTTCTTACAATATTTGTTTGCTGATCTGCTAACATGGAACCGCTGGTGGGTTAAAAGTAGAAAGACCAAAGAAAATTGGCTATGCTGGGGTTCTGATTCTTTAGGTGATGCTTCTGCTAATACCTGGCAAGCGGCAGCCTATGAATCTGGTTTAGATAATTCGCCTATGTTTGACAAAGTGCCTTTTAATAAAAACACCCATTTAATGGAGCAGGCCGATGTTGGACTTCAGTCGTTATATGTTATGGATTGTGAAGCACTGGCTGATATTTGCTTCCATCCTTGGCAAGAAAGATGTACAACAAGAATTGTTGAAAAGACGCGATGGGTTTAAAGATGCTTTGTCCAAGCTTTGGCACGAACCAACTGGCAAATATTTAAATTTCAGAACAGATGAAAAAGCATTCAATTTAATTACTTCTCCTACCACATTTTACCCGCTGTTGGTTCAAGCCCCTTCTGAACAACAAGCGAGTAAAATGATCAGGGATCATTTGCAAAACCCAAAAGAATATGCCGGTGAATGGATTTTGCCCAGCTGCAGTTATGATATCCCTGCTTTTAAAGAACAGAATTATTGGCGGGGCCGGGTCTGGGGCTCTTTAAATATGTTGGTGTATTTAGGTCTTAGAAAATATCTTTCTTCAGATATGCAAAGCACATTGGTAGCCAAATCGAAAGAATTATTAATGAATAACTATAATGTGAATGGATGTATTTATGAGAATTACAATGGCATTACAGGAAAAGGCAGGGAGCCTTCAGAACGTATGAATGCCTCGGATAACTTTTATCATTGGGGTGCTTTGTTAGGCTTTATAACGATCATAGAAAAAGGATACATGGGCCGTCCACTCGAAAATATTGGCACGCAATAGTCAGCCGGGGTTGCTGAGTAGCATCAACATAATAAATTAATTACTTGCTATAAAAGGATAACTATGTCAGACAGAAGAAATTTTATAAAGCAAACTTCGCTACTAGGAGCAGGTTTGGTTTTTATTGATCCTTTCATCAAGAAAGCGATTGCTGCGCCTTTTAATACATTGGACGCTGGTGCTGCCACGGGTTTGCGCTTTCGACAAGTACACCTGGATTTTCATACCAGTGGGTTAATTGAGGAGGTGGCTAAGTCGTTTGATGCGGAAGAATTTGCCAGTACACTAAAAAAAGCAAGTGTAAATTCTGTTACAAGTTTTGCCCGGTGCCATCATGGGTACTTGTATTACAATTCCAAAAAACATCCGGAGAGAATACATCCTCATCTGGCTAATCGGAATTTACTAAAGGAACAAATAGAAGCTTGTCATAAGCAAGACATTCGTGTGCCGATTTATACTACGGTGCAGTGGGATTATTACACGGCACAAAAACATCCGGAGTGGCTTGTTCGCGATGACCATGGGAGCCCAATTGCCATGGGAGATACCAATGTATTTCACCCGGGATTTTATAACCACCTGGATGTGGCAACACCTTACATAGACTTTTTGAAAGATCATCTTAAGGACTTGTTTGAAGCTGTTCCGGTGGACGGACTTTTTTTGGATATTCATCATATCATGGCCAATGCCAATAGTGGTGCAATAGAAGGCATGTTAAAAAAAGGGTTGGATCCTACTAAAGAGGCAGCCAGATTGTTTTATGACAAAGAAGTTTTAAAAGAGTATAAGCAAGATCTTACTGCCTTTATCAGAAAGCTTGATAAGAAATGCACTATATTTTACAACAGCGGCCACGTGGGGCCTCATATCCGCGATACAGTGCCATCAAACACGCATCTTGAATTAGAGTCCCTGCCATCGGGTGGCTGGGGCTATTTGCACCTGCCGTTAACAGCACGCTATGCCAGAAACCTCGGCGAAGACATTATGGGTATGACCGGTAAATTTCACACTTCATGGGGCGACTTTCATTCACTGAAAAATGCAGCAGCACTTGAATTTGAAACGTCAATGATGTTAGCCCTCAATGCTAAATGTTCCATTGGCGACCAGCTTCATCCTAAAGGCATGCTTGATAAAGCTACTTATGATTTAATTGGTGGAGCATACAGCAAAGTGGCTCAAAAAGAGGCATGGTGCGAAGGAGCAAAAGCAGTGACTGAAATTGGTGTGTTGAGCACAGAAGAATATGGTCTTCCCGGAATGGGAGGAAGAACGCCGGAAGCAATGATGGGCATCATCCGCATATTACAGGAAGGTGCAAGGCAGTTTGATATATTGGATTCTGCAAGTGACTTTAAAAAATATAAACTTCTTATTCTCCCGGATAATATCCCTGTAAGCGATGCCCTCAGTGAAAAGATCCAAAAATACATGAGTGGCGGAGGGTCTTTGATATCTTCCTTCCAGTCAGGCTTTGGCGCTGATGGCAAAAGCTTTAACATTGGCCAGTTGGGTGTTTCCCTGGTTGGAGAAGCTCCGTACAGCCCTGATTTTATTGTGCCTAAAGCAGCCCTTGCCAAAGGATTGCCTGATACAGAGCTGGTGATGTATTTAAGAGGAATGCAAGTAAAAGCGTTGCCCGGATCAGAAGTATTGGCCGATGCCAATGTGCCTTATTTTAACCGTGAGTGGGATCATTTTTCTTCGCACAAGCATACGCCATCCTCGGGAAAAGTTGGTTATCCTGCAATTATAAAAAATGGAAGAAGCATTTATTTCATGCATCCTATATTTACCCAATACCAGCGGAATGCACCCGGCTGGTGTAAGAAGCTCGTTTTAAATAGTATTGATTTGCTTCATCCTGATACCCTCGTTAGGCATTCTGGTCCCTCTTCAGTTATTGCCATGCTAAATGAACAAGAAGATAAGAAAAGAACCATACTACACATGCTACACTTTATTCCTGAAAGACGTGGGACGGAGTTTGATATTATTGAAGATGTAATTCCTATATATAACCTGAAGGTGTCGGTTAAATCTATCAGGAAAGTGAATAACGTTACGCTGGTTCCCCAAAATCAGGCTATTCCTTTCAAAATACATAACCAACGTATCGAGTTTGATTTGAAGGAGATAATTGGGCACCAGATGATTGCCTTCAGTTAAATAAATTGTTTAATTATTTTTCAAACGCTAAATTATTCATATGAAATTTATTCGTTTTACAGTGCTGCAGGTTATTAAGTGTACTAAATGCCTTAGCACAAGCCATGTTGTCCTAATAGCAATAATCCTCTTTGGCTTTAATGCTAATCTTTGTGCCCAACAAAAGCCGATGTTGGTTTGGTTTGATAAGCCCGCTTACCAGCCCAAGGTATTTACTTATGATGTGGATGAATTCAAGAGAGATTTTCGTTTTGAAGAGAGAGGTTGGGTAGAGGCATTGCCCGTTGGCAACTCACGGTTAGGAGCAATGGTATTTGGCGGGGTCTTGAGAGAACGGATACAACTCAATGAAAAAAGCCTTTGGGATGGTTATCGCCATGATGATGCAAATCCACTATCTGCCAAAGCTTTACCCGAAGTACAACGCTTAATGTTTGCAGGCAAAAACGATTCTGCCGAGCAGCTGGCTGGCCGCACCATGATGGGTATCCCAGAAAGATTAAAGCCATATCAAAGTTTAGGAGATTTTTTTATCGAGCATATTAGTCCGTCGGCAGATACAGTGTACACAAATTACCGGAGATGGTTAAGCCTCGATTCAGCGATTGCGGTAACAAGTTATACTTATAATGGAGTCCATTTTAAAAGAGAAGTATTTGCTTCTCATCCAGCCAATATTATTGTGGTTAGGCTAACAGCCAGTAAGGCAAAAGCTTTAAACTTAAACTTATGGTTGCTACGTGAGAAAGACGCAATTGTGACTGCATCAGCTGTTGAGCCAAACGCTATTTCGATGATAGGAAAAATTAACCGGCAGGATGATAACGGCAAGCCTGTAGGAATGCAATTTGCTTCCTGCATTAAAGGTGTTACTTCCACCGGGAAAATAGCGGTAGATAAAAATGGCATCATGACCATTAAGGATGCCAGCGAAGTTGTACTGTACATTTCTGCTGCTACAAGCTATGGTGGCAAAGACCCTAACGGAACTTGCCAGCGCATATTGAGGCAGGCACTTACCAAACCTGTTCAGACACTATTTAATGAGCATTTAAAAGACTATCAATCTTTATATGGTCGTGTAAAAATTAATCTCTCAGAAAAAGAACAACCATTGGATCTTCCGCAAAATCAACGGCTGGCACGTGTAAAGGAAAAGAATTATGAAGATCCTTACCTATCAGAATTAATATTTCAGTATGGCCGTTACCTGCTGATCGCTTCATCACGCAAGGGCGATCTTCCCGCTAACCTGCAAGGTGTATGGAACCAGCAAATGAACCCACCATGGAGTTCAGATTATCATACCAATATAAACCTGCAAATGAATTACATGGCTGCTGAAGCAGCAAATCTGCAAGAGTGTACCCTGCCATTATTTGCACTGATGGATTCGCTTGCCAAATACGGAAAACATACGGCTAAGGTAATGTATGATGCAAGAGGGTGGGTGGTACATCATCTTACCGACGTTTTTTGGAGAACCGCTCCTGCAGACGGCGTGGTTGGTGTATGGCCTATGGGAGGCGGATGGCTGGCACATCATCCTTATGATCATTATCTTTTTTCACAGGATAAAGCGTTTCTTAAAAACAGGGCCTATCCTCTAATGAAAGGAGCTGCACAATTTTATCTCGATTTTCTCAAGCCGATACCTTCAGGCCTGCCCAATGCAGGTAAGTTGGTTACCAATCCATCACACTCACCTGAAAATGCTTTTGAAAAAGAGGATGGTACACAATACCAGTTTACTTATGGGGCTACCATGGATATGCAAATATGCACGGAGCTATTTACAAACTGTTTGCAAGCGATAAAGGAATTAAGTGAAAATGGAAAATCCTTTGACCCGGTCTTTAAAACAGAATTAGAACAAGCTTTAAGTAAAATTGCGCCGGTGCAAGTAAGCAAAAGAACCGGGGGCATACAGGAATGGGTAGAAGATTATAAAGAGCCTGAAATAGGCCATAGGCATATCTCTCATTTATACGGGCTATTTCCTGCCAATCAAATTACTGTTAACACCCCTGCGTTGTTTGAAGCTGCACGCAAAACCCTTGAAAGAAGGTTAGCGGGCAATCTTAATGCGGCTATTGATGAAGAAAAAAATAGATATAAAAGCTATGGAAGCTATGTAGATGGTAAAAGTTTTGGTGGATGGCAAAGTGTCTGGATCAGCATGATGTATTTAAGGTTAGGCAACGCTGAAGGAGCATATAAACATCATCAATACCAACTGAAGTATGGTATGAAGCCAAACTTTTTTGGATCGGCTTTTCAATTAGATGGTACTTATGGCTCCACTGCTGTTGTAACAGAAATGCTTTTGCAAAGCCATACGGGTGTTATTAGCTTGTTACCGGCCTTACCAAAATCATGGTCGTTAGGTTTTGTATCAGGTTTACGTGCAAGAGGTGGGTTTGAAATAGATATGCGATGGAAAAATAACAAGCTTAGCGAAGCAAGCATCATGTCGGTTAATGGAACACCGTGCAAACTGTTGGCAAAAAATTCGGTGAAAGTCTATAGTAACAGCAAGGAGATTAAACCAGCGAAAAATGAAGATGGCACTTTAGAGTTTGCCACCCAAAAAGGAAATATATATAAAGTCATTGGGCTTTAATTCGGATACTATGTTTTGAAAAAATAATTATTGCATTTATCTAAACAAACTGCAACGAAAATAGGGGTAAGGCTTTCGCTTCATTCGGATAAACCTGATGGAAAAGAATTATCTTTTGGATCTATTTACCAGTTAAAAAAACCTCAGAAAACAGGAGCCGATCAAAAGTCGCCGGAATGGAAAATTGTAGGAGGAAGATTAACTCCTGAAAAAGGAACACATAATATTTATATAGTTACCATGACCCTACAGATGCAAAATCAAGTATATGGACAACCCTGTATCTTGATTAGATTGAGTTTCGTAAGCAGTAAACGCCTGCTGATTTTAAAGTAGAAAATGCTTTTATGAAAAAAGGATTAACGTTATGTTTTTGTCTTGCCACCTTCTCTTTAGTTGCCCAGAAGACATCTGTTTTTCAAAAAGATTTTACCAAACCGGAAGCTACTGAAATTTGGGAGCCTAGGCCAAAGATCGTAAAACCCGGAGTCGGTACTGCAGCGCCATCTGATGCTATTGTACTTTTTGATGGAAAGAGCATGGATAAATGGCAAATGGCAAAAGATGGTAGCCTTTCTCAATGGGTGCTGGAAAATGGGGCAATGATTGTGAAGTTAGGAACCGGCGATTTGCAGACACGACAAAAATTTGGCGACTGCCAGTTGCATGTAGAATTTAAAATTCCTGCCGATGCTAAGAACAGCGCAGACCATAATAATGCGGGCAACAGCGGTGTTTTTTTGCAGGAACGTTACGAGGTGCAGATCTTTGACTCTTATCACAATGAAACACCCTTATACGCAAACGGTCAGATGGGAAGCATCTATAAGCAGGTAATTCCCATGGCCAACGCAGCCAGTAAACCTGGAGAATGGAATACATTTGATATTTATTATACAGCGCCCCGCTTTCATGATAATGGCGCCCTGGATGTTCCTGCTTTTATAACCGTGGTGCATAACGGAGTGCTCACGCTGAATCATTTTCAAATTCAGGGAACGATAGAATACATTGGAATTCCAAAATATGAATTACATGAAAAAGGCTCCGTCCGGTTGCAGAGCCATGGAAGCGCGGTAAGCTTTCGTAATATCTGGATAAGGGAAATTTAATTAACGCTAAAGAATTTTTATGTGGACTCGCCGTCAAATGCTAACACATTCCGCAACTCTTGCTGCTATGTCACCGTTGCTTTCTTTCAAAGAATTATTTAAGGGGGAAGAAAAGAAAAAAAAATTTCACATCAGTGCCTGCGACTGGTCAATAGGTAAAGACAGCAACATTGAAGCTTTTGATGTAGCAAAAGAGATAGGCCTTGAGGGATTGATGGTCGATGTAATCCCTTTTGGTTCAGGTGATACTTTAGCGGCTTCGGGTTCAGGCAAACAAAGGTATCTTTTTGATCCTTCTATGCAACAAGCCTATCTCGATGCTTCTAAAAGAACAGGAGTAAAAATTGCAAGCCTGGCCATTGGTGAATTAAACAATATTCCTTATAAATCAGATCCCCGCACAATTGAATGGGTGTATGATAGCATTGATGTAGCAAAAAATCTTGGGGTAACAGTTATCCTACTTGCATTTTTTAGTAAAAACGATCTGCGCAATGATGAAGCGGGAAAGAAAGAGGTTATACGAAGGTTAAGGGAAGTGGCTCCAAAGGCGGAACGGGAAGGGATTATTTTAGGAATAGAATCCTACCTGAATGCTGCGGAACATTTGGAGATTATGGATGCTGTAGGCTCTAAAAATGTAAAAACTTATATGGACTTCAGAAACACGGCTGATGCGGGTTTTGATGTTCTGAAAGAAGTAAAGCAATTAGGGAAAAATAATATCTGCGAACTGCACATGAAGGAAAATGGTTTCCTATTGGGACAGGGTACGCTTCCCTGGCAAAAGATCCGTGATTTGCTTTACGAAATGGGGTATTACGGAGATGGCTGGATGCAAATTGAATCGGCGGTGCCCAAAGGTGCAGATGTAGTGGAAAGCTATAAGCATAACCTGGCATTTTTAAAATCATTGTTTAATAAAAAAATATGATGAAGGCTGGGAGCTTAAGCTTCGGCTATAAATCTCTTATAAATAAAAGAAGCCCGCACGGTTCTAAAAGAATATCCCAGGCTTGTCATTACTTCATTTCAAAAATATTGTATGAATTATTCTTTCAGACTTTTATTATTACTGACCCTTTTTAGTTTTAGCTTTTGTGCTTCTTCCAATAGCGAAGGGCCCAAAAAGAAAAAAATTGTTTTCGTGCCCGGTACGGATAGTCATGGTATAGGAGAGCATGAATTTGAAGGCGGATGTAAGATATTGGCAAAGCTGCTGAATGAAAATGTATCAGGAATAGAAGCGGTAGTTACAGAAAAAGGATGGCCAAAAGATACCAGCATACTTGACGATGCAGTAACTATTGTTATGTATAGCGATGGCGCAGAGGGACACCCCGTAATTCCGCACATGGCTCACATAGAAAGGCTAGCAAAAAAAGGTGTGGGTTTGGTTAACCTTCATTTTGCCGTAGAAATCCCCAAAGGTGAAGACGGTAATAATTTTCTAAAATGGATAGGAGGATATTTTGAAACTTTTTACTCTGTAAATCCTGTATGGACGCCTAAGTTCGATACCCTTCCAAAGCATCCAATTACAAATGGTGTAAAACCATTCTCCATACAAGATGAGTGGTACTATCACATGCGTTTTGTAGAAAATGATAGCAACCTTGTTCCGATATTGAAATTATTGCCACCTGCCTCTACGCTGGAAGGACAAACAGACGGCAGCCGCTCGAACAACGTATTTGTGAGGGAAGATGTCTTAGAGAAAAAGATTCCGCAAACCATGGCATGGGCATTTACACGGCCTGAGGGAGGAAGAGGTTTTGGATTTACCGGTGGCCATTACCACCGCAACTGGATGAACGAAGATTTTAGAAAGCTGGTGTTGAATGCTATACTATGGACAGGCAAAATTGATGTTCCTGAAAATGGAGTGGTAACACCTGCGCCGTCCGAAAGCGAGTTGATTGCGGTGCAAAAAAAATCGCAATGATCTTTTAATATAAACAGTGCTCAAAAAAATTTTGTAATCAATTGCTGTATGAAGAAGTTTATTATTCCTTTTTTTTTTTTCTGTTCTCTTTATTGGTTGTAGCCAATCTTCGAGGCAGGAGAATGTTGCTGACAAAAAAAAGATTTCCAAAAGCCTTGATCTTTATCTTCCTGAAGGCCTGGAAGCAACACTTTGGGCACAATCCCCAATGTTGTACAGAAATACGGGCCGCTATTAATAAACAACTGGTCTGTTTGCAGAGAAACCTAAAAAATATTCATGTATTGATAGCCCGGACTGGAGCAATACCGGCTACCTTCCTACCCGATTTTGGCAAAACAAAAATAAGATTTGCAAGCCTGTTCTAATTCGGAACATGTGGCGTTTTATTATATCTCTTTAATTCCCGCGACTATATTTCTTAACTTTAGGTCTTCCAACGGTTGCCACATGATAAAGTTTATTTCCCGGAAGCCTGTTATTGTTATTTTGTTGATAACCTTTCTTATCATCTCTTATATCGTGTGGGCAATTCCATCTAAAGAAATTGATTACAGCACACAGGTAAAACCGATACTGAATAAAAACTGTATTGCCTGCCATGGTGGCGTAAAAAAGCAGTCGGGATTCAGTGTATTGTTCAGGGAGGATATGTTTGCTCCTACTAAGAGCGGGAAACGGGCCGTGGTGCCCGGCGATCCGGATGCCAGTGAAATGATCAGGCGGATCACCTTAAATGATCCCGAAGAAAGAATGCCTTACAAACATGAGCCACTTAGCAAGGAAGAAATAAACATACTTAAAAACTGGATAAAGCAGGGTGCAAAATGGGGCGCACATTGGGCTTACGTACCGGTTAAAAATGAAGAAGTGCCGGAGATGAATGATCCCTGGATACAAAATGATATTGATAAATTCATCCTGGCGAAACTTAAGGATCAAAATCTTACGTCATCGCCACAGGCCGATAAATCCACACTCCTGAGACGAGTTAGTCTCGATCTGATTGGTACTTTGCCTTCCCAAGCGTTAGCGAAACAATATTTAGGTAATAACAACAGTAATGCTTATACGATTCTTGTTGATTCCTTACTTGCTTCGCCCCGCTTCGGTGAAAAATGGACTTCAATGTGGCTGGATCTTTCAAGATATGCGGATACCAAAGGTTATGAAGCTGACAATGGCCGCAACATTTGGGAATATCGGGATTGGGTCATCAGGGCATTTAATAATGATATGCCGTATGACCGGTTTATATCCGAACAGATGGCTGGTGACTTGCTGCCAAATCCCACCGATGCACAATATATCGCCACTGGTTTTCACAGAAACAGCATGACCAATGACGAGGGTGGAACAGATAATGAAGAGTTCCGGATCGCGGCTGTGCTTGACCGTGTGAATACGACCTGGACTTCGTTGCTGAGTACATCTTTCAATTGTGTGCAATGTCATAGTCACCCCTATGACCCTATTCACCATGATGAATATTATAAATTCATGGCCTATTTCAATAATACCCGGGATGAAGATGTACCTGCAGAATACCCGGTGCTTAGAAAGTTTAATGATTCGATGAAATCGAAATTAGATGAAGTGGTAAAATGGGTTGAATCACATTCGTCACACAAGGAGGCCAGGGCAAAGGAATTGTTTTTAAAATCATGGCAGCCTTCAATCTATGCTGAATCTGCAGACAGTCTGCATAACGCCGTTATTGGAAATAAGAACTGGTCATTATTTTTTCAGAATAATGCGATAGCAAGATTAAAAAATGTAAATCTTGAAGGAGTTGATCAGTTAGTCTGTAATTTTCACACGACAAAACCCGGCGGAAAAATTAAACTGCATCGTGATTCAGCGAAGGGTGAGGTGTTTGGCAGTTGGAGCCCGGTAAATGAAAAAAGGAAAAAAGTCTTTATCAACTTCCCTGCACAAAAAGGTATTCACGATGTATATCTTTCCTATGAAAATTCCACGTTGACAAAACAAGATGAATTTGTTGTGTTTTTTGACTGGTTTGCTTTTGTAAAACAACTTCCCGGCAAGAATGAATCTGGATACGCAACAATAAATGAAATCTATCAGCAACTCGTTAACAGCGATGTGCCATCCACCCCTGTGATCATCGAAAATCCTGAGTGGATGCATAGGGCCAGCTACGTTTTCGAAAGAGGTGCCTGGACC
>MWWA01000394.1_pt1 | contig 11558 bp, 9 predicted proteins | sample 1047341 | NCBI WGS metagenome assembly MWWA01 (sample SAMN06349978, study PRJNA376086) | soil metagenome | isolation source: MS5-1 sample Antarctic (ecotone) soil | place: Antarctica | collected 2015-01-13
GCCCGAACCTTGCACACCGCTTACATTTCCGAAACTGCAATTCATCGCGGAAAACAAACCGATTGACATTGCCAACCCAAAAACAGCTAAACCAAATTTTTTCATTATTTTTTCTCCTCAAGATTTTTGTAAAAACTTAACACAGACAACGAAAAGAAAATTAAGGAAGTTCAATAAAAATCATCTGGCGAAAAAGTAAAACTGAACTGCTTGCGCGATTCCGATAAGCAAACCGAACAACGCGCCGAAAAGTTCGATTTTTCGCAGATGTTCTTTGGCGACTGATAAAACCAACGCTTCGAGTTTTTCCGACGGATAATTATTGATTTTTTCGCGCACCACGCCGCCGATGTCAAATTCTCTGATGGCTTCGGGCAGTTTCTCTTTGGCGGCGGAAATAATCGTTTCGGTCAGAGATTTTCCCGCTTGTCGAACTTTTTCATCGGAAATATGGTTAGACAATTTGCCGATTGGCGCGGCGAGAAAGTTTTCGATTTGTCTTGCAAGCACGGAATTGATGATGTTGGAAGTTTCTTCACGCGAAAGAATATTCAGCAAACCGTTGGCGAACAATTTTTTGAGTTTTTCTTCCGATTCAGGATGTAACGTCTGCAAAACGGCATCAATACTGTGCGGGCGAAGTTTTTCTAACGTATCGGTCAGATAAGCCGAAACCGAATTCATCATCTCGTCGCCCTGCAAAAGCGATAAAACATTTTTCGAGATTTGTGCCTTTAAGCGTTCGAGTTGTTCGGGCGCGATTTTGCCGATAAGTTCGGGAAGCGGTCTGGAAAGCGCGTTGTCAATCGAATTGTTGATAAAATTAAACGCTTCGTTGGCGAAAAAATCGCCGCGTAAGGTTTCTTCAACGCGCTTCGGCAAACTTTCATTGACCAAATCATCAACTTCGCTGAGCAGATTTTCACGCGACACAAAGAATTTTTTAAAAAACGGCAACTGCTCGTAATAATCGTGAACTTCGCGTTTGATAAGTGCGCCGATTTGTTTGCGCGTGCGTTCCGCCGTCACGATTTCGGCTAGTTGATGAACGATTGGCTCAATCTGTTCGACAGCTTTTTCCTTCAACAGCGCAACTGCGTCCGTCGTGAACATTTCTCCCAAAGGCGTTTCCGTATTTGCCAAATCGTTCACTCGTCGGCTGATAAAATCTCTGATTTTTGTTTCCAGCGTCGGTTCTTTAATGGCGGAACGAATCCGCGTTTCGAGAAAACCTAAAATTTTATGAAAAGTTTCCTCGTCAAATGTTTCGGAAATTCGGCGCGACAAAAATTCGTCAACGCGCCGCGTCACAAAGCCGCTGATTGATTCGACGGTTTCTTCGCTTTTGAGAACATTTTCGATATGTTCGGAAATTTTCAACTGCAACGAAGAAACCGCGTCCAAAACCGGTTCGCGGATATTGGCGGGCAAGGCTTCAATCACCGACGGATAATTGTTTGAGAGCAAATCTTCGGTGTAAGAATCAACTACGCCTTGAATTTTGCGGCTCAAAAATTCTTTCCCGAAAAGTTCTTCAATAATCGTTTCCTGCGACACGAGTTCTTCGCCGACGGCTTTGCCGATGGCGTTTGCCAAACGGTCGCGGTGGCGCGGAATCATCCCTTGCGGAAAAAGCGTAATGCCAAAAACTTTAAACGGCTGACGCGGACGAAACAGCATCCGCACGGCAAGCCACGCGCCCAAATAGCCGTGAATCGTCGCAAAAAGTATCAAGGATGCGATTTGCACCCAAAGTTGGCTGAAAAAATTTCCTAAAACTTCCATCTTAAAATTAGATTTCAGATTTCAAATATACTGAAGTCTGGCTGTAATGCGCCCTTTATGTTCAATCAATTTATAACCTTCGGAATAGCTGAAAGCTGATAGCGAATAGCTGATAACGCACGGATTCGATTATCAGTTATCAGTTTTCAGCTATTCCGAAGAGTATTTTAATTTACGCACAAGTTTTAATAAACCATTGAAATTATCTTAAAAAACTTGAAAACCTTTCGATTTCAAACAAAACTCGGAAAATTCTTTGAGCCACTCATAATCGGTGCTGTAATTTTTCCATTGCTCGTCTTCGTCGCGGTAAAGTGTGCCGTCGTCGGGTTTGTCGGTGATGCTCAAATCCATCAGAATACGTTTGTTCGGCTCTAATTTCGGCAACATCACATCGCGGATTTTTTCGCCGACGGTATGTGCTTCTTCTTTTTCCAACTTTGCGCCCGTGCCGTTATAAGTCATTTGCCGCAATTTCCCTTCGCTGACGACATCGAAACTTTTTATAATTTCCAATGCCGTTTTCCAATTCCAGACATTAGCGCGAAACTCAAAACCTTCAGAACCCAAATCCATCAAAGTAAAACTCATATTATTCTCCCAAGAAAAATGCTAAACGCGAAAGGTTAGCTGAGTCAATGAGATTTTTCAAAAGTTTTGATATTCTGACAGTCAAACGCCGATTCGTCTGTAATTTTATTGGCAATTTTTATGAAAACAGAAAAATATCTGCCAAGAATTGGGATTGAACAAATTGATTTTGTTCCAGATTTAGAAAATCTCAAACATCTGCAACGCCAGCATCTTTTAAATATTCCGTTTGAAAATCTCGACATTCATTGGAAAAAGCCGATTAATTTAAAAAGCGAATCTGTGTATCGAAAAATAGTAGAGAACAAAAGAGGCGGCTTTTGTTACGAACTAAACGGTCTGTTTTTTGAACTTTTGCAAAAATTAGGTTATGAAAGCAAACGAATTTCCGCACGAGTAAATGACGGAAAAGGAAATTTCGGACCGGAATTTGACCATTTGGCGATAATCACACGAATCGAAGGCGAAGATTATTTGGTTGATGTCGGATTCGGTGATTTTTTCGCCGAGCCGATTAAATTTGTTTTGGACGAAGAACAAACCGACGCGAACGGCACATTTTTAATCAAGCGGTTTGACGAAGAGTATTTTGAAGTAGTCAAAAGGAACGATGAGTCGTTCATCAGCCAATACATTTTTACGCTCCGGGAACGTAGTCTTTCCGAGTTTGAAGAGATGTGTCTTTTTCATCAGACTTCACCAGATTCACATTTTACACAAAATAAAGTTTGTTCTTTGATGCGAGTTGACGGGCGCAAAACTTTGACTAACAAGAGATTTATTACAACCCAAGTAAACCAAAAAGAAGAGATTGCAATAAATTCCGAAAAAGAATTTGTAGAAATTCTGGAAAGAGAATTTGGTCTGAAATTGTCTATTTAGATTTTGAAAACAAGAAACTCTATCTGTTTAGTCTTCTCATCTGCTTGAGCAAAACATCGGCATATTTTTTTGGTGAGTTGATATTTTTTAGAACAATTTTACTGTCGTTTTCGCCGGCGTTTTCGATAATCAGATTGCCGAAACCGAGAAGTCTTTGCGGAACTGTCGCCGTTACGGTTACGTCCTGAATCGTGCGAAGCGGCACATTTCTGGTGGTGTGGGAAATCAAGCCTTCGTCAATGGCAATCTTTGCGTCGGTCAGCGTGTAGCTCACTAATTTATGCTTAATATGAAAATACGCCGGAATCAAAAGCAGGGAAAGTCCGGCTACAACTGAAAACGCCCAATGAATATCTATTCCCGTAAGTCGGCTTATTAAACTCAATAAAGCAACCAATAGCAACGCACCCAAAACTGCCAAACCGTAACCGATTTTGACAAAAATCAGCGTCGGACGAATAGTGAAAATCTGTCTTTCACTGTCTTCCGAATCGTCCGTTTCAGTTCTTATCGAACGCGCAATGCGTGTTTCTTCTTCGGCTTCGAGAACTGTGCCGCATTTTTGGCAATACACTGCTTCATCTGAATTGTTCGCGCCGCATTTTGTGCAAAACATAAAATTGGTTTCTGGTTTCTGGTGTCTGGTTGAAAACAATCTTAACCAGAAACGAGAAACCAGAAACTAAATAATACAGTAATTGTTATTTTCGCACAAAAAAAACGCGGCTGAAACTTTTCAGCCGCAAGTCATTTTCAGACCAGAGGAGAAGAACACTTGTATAAATTTATTGGTTGACCAGCCGCAATTTGCCGTCGGGAGTGCGAATAGTTAAGGGATTTGGCTCATAAACAGTCAACGCGACAGATTCACTCTTTTCGAGTTGTTTGGCTTGTTTCTTGGTAACTTTAAGAGCTATGTTAGGCAAGTTTGGACTGATGATTGAATTATATCTTGCCGAAATCCGCCGCACATATTCCTGAGTTTCACGATAGGGCGGAACTTGGTTGCGATATTTCATCACCGCGCCTTCACCCGCGTTGTAGCCGGCAAGTGCCAACACGACATCGCCGTTAAATGTATTGAGCAGCCAGCGCATATATTTTACTCCGGCTTCGATGTTTTCTTTCGGATTATAAATATTTGTAACGCCGAAACGCCGCGCCGTCGCCGGCATCAATTGCATCAACCCGCTTGCGCCTTTATACGACGTGGCTTTTATTTTGAATGAAGATTCTTGGTGCATCTGCGCGTAAATAAGCAACGGGTCAATGTCGTAGCGTTTGCTGGAATCGAGAATATAAGAATCAATTTTGCCGTCGCCGGTAGTGAAATTGCCCATACTTCTTTCCATCGCCATCGTGATTTTTTTGTAGCCGGTTGTTCGAGTATTATTTTTGGTAGTTAAGCCTTCGCTGACAGCCATCGTTTGAGATGTTTTTTTGACCAACTTTTTACTTTTGGGTTCGACAACCGGAACAACCATCGGCGTAACAATCTGGACACCACGCGCCGTGTCAAAATTGTCGAAAACTTTGGTGCGGGTTTGAGCTACTGTCGGAATAGCCAACAGGCAAAAGACAAATATATTCAGCAAAGTCTTGTTCATAAAATTTATTCGGTGATTTTTTTTTAGCAGTTTATCGCTAAAATCTTGGGTGTGCTTTTCTTTCTGAACTTGCTCAGATTTTGAGCGTCTATTTAAAAGATAATGCTGATAGCCAAACTATTCCAGAAAAGTTGAACTAAAATAAACAAAATTTTGCACAGGTGTTGAAAATTTTTCTTAAAGTTCGCCCCTTAAAGTTTTTCCGCGCTTCAACCTTTGGTGAACATCGTTTATCTTTAAGTTTATGTTGTATCTGTCGCAAATTCTGAATCGTCCGATTTTCGATGCCGGCGGCGAAAAAGTTGCCGTCATAAAAGATGTCATTGTCCGTTACGGCGAAGAAGATTATCCGCCGGTTCTCGGACTTGTGGCGCGTTATCGGCGGCGCAATTTTTTTATGCCGCGCACAAAAATCTCGACCTTTAGCGAAACGGGGGCGAAGATGAATTCCGAAGTTCTCGATTTGCGTCCTTTCACGCGGCGGACGGGAGAAGTTTTGTTGGCGAAAGATGTCTTGGACAACCAACTAATTGACGTTGACGGCAAGCGCGTTGTGCGCGTCAACGATGTGCAGATTATCGAAGTCGCGGGCGAATGGCGCGTAACGGGCGCGGATGTCAGTTTGCAAGGATTTTTGCGCCGTTTGATGCCCGCCGGTTTTTATGGCAGCAACCGCGTGGTCGAAGTTCTCGATTGGGCTGATGTCGGTTATTTGGCAACCGATAAATTGAGCGTGGCGGTTAAATTAAAATCTTCAAAAGACAAACTTTCGCGGCTTCATCCGGTTGAAATCGCGCAGCTTGCCGAAAGATTATCGCCGATTCACCGCACGGAAATTGTCGAATCTTTGGACGACGAAATCGCCGCCGACACTTTGGAAGAAATGTCCACCGAAAATCAGGCGCGAATTCTCGAAGAAATGGATGAAGAACGCGCCGCCGACTTGTTGGAAGAAATGTCGCCCGACGACGCGGTTGACGTGCTTGGCGAGATGGACGAAGAAAAGGCGCAGGAGCTTTTCGCGTTGATGGAAGACGACGAAAAAGCCGATGTCGCCGAACTGATGCCTTTCAGACACGACACGGCGGGCGGTTTGATGACGACCGAATTTGTTACATTTCCGCAAGATTTGACCGTCAGCCAAGCGATAGCGCGGCTTCGAGATACGGCGGAAACGCCGAATATGATTTACTATTTGTATATTGTCGAACAGGCAAATTCGTGGAAACTCGTCGGACTGATTTCTCTCCGAAGTTTGATTTTAGCCGACCCGACTTATCAGCTTTCCCAAGTTATGCGCGAAAAATTTCAGTCCGCGCACCCAAACGACGACGCGGAAGCCGCCGCTCAAACTATCGCCGAATACAATTTGCTGGCGTTGCCGGTGGTTGACGATTTAGGCGAGATTGCGGGAATTGTAACGGTTGATGACGCAATGGAAATTCTACTTCCGAAAAATTTAAATAAACGTCTGCCTAGACTTTTCGGTTAATTGAAGCCTGAGCGTAACTGAAAAAAACTTCGGAATTAGTGAAAAGTGAGAGATGAGAAGTGATAAATGAGGCGCGGTTTTACCTCTCATTTATCACTTCTCACCTCTCACTTATTCCGAACCTATTTTTCCACTGGGCATAAATTCTGAAACTTTGGCGTTTTCTTCTAAAACAATTGCAATCGCCTTTTTCATTCGCATTGTTTGTCCTTCCCGATATGCCGCGTCGAATGCTTCGTCGCCGATTGCCGTCCGTGCTTCGCTGATATAACACTCATTAAAATCTTGGTCAACTTTTTCTATTTTGTAACCGACTTCTTCAAAGATTGACTGCGCCGCCGCCCAAAGACGCGCCGCTTTTTCCATCTCGCCGGCTTTGACCGCCAACGCCGCAAAGCGGTCTAACGCACCGCCGATGCCTTTTTTATCGCCTAATTCCTGACTGGCTTTGAGAGATTCAAGACAGTATAAACGCGCCGCTTGATAATCTTCTAACAGACAGTTGACCGATACCAGATTGCCCGTATAAGTCGGAATGGCGATACTAAACGATTCTTGTTTGGCTATGGCGAGAGCCTCTTCATAAAACTGCCGCGCCGCTTGATAATCGGCTTCTTCGCGGGCGATTTCGCCCAAAGAATTTAGCGTTAATGTGATTTGCAATTTATCGTTTAGCTCTTTGGCAATAGTCAAACTTTCTTCGATAAAGGTTCGCGCCTGTTTGAGTTCGCCGCGAAAAGATTTCATATTTCCTAAACCGGCAAGCGCGTAGCAAATCATTTCTTTATCGCCAATCTCACGGCTGAGGCGCAGACTTTCATTATAAAACAAATTTGCCGCTTCAAAATCGCCCTGCATAAAACTCAGATTGCCGATGCCGCGCGAAGCGTTTGCCCGCAGTTGCGGGTCAACGTCTGCGCCGCTTTTTTCCAACGCCGCCCGTGTCCATTTGCCGCCTTCCGCCAGATGTCCGCGTCTAACCCAAAACCGATAAATCGCCGTTACGATTCGCAAAGCCGTTTGCGGTTGGTTGTTTTGTGTCCATTCCAACGCAACCCGCAGATTGTCGTATTCCTGTTCTAGTTTTTCATACCATTCGACCGCTTTTGCGCCCATCAATTCAGGCTTTGCTTCTTCCGCCAAAGCCGCATAAAATATCGAGTGCAGACGTTTTATCTCTTCCATTTCGCCGTTCTCCGTCAGAGATTCGAGCGCGAATTCTCTGACGACTTCGAGCATCCGAAACCGCGATTCGCCGTCTGCTTGTTCGCGCTGAGAGAGCAGACTTTTATCTACGAGCGACGATATTCCGTCAAAGATGTCAGTATTTAAATCTTCTTTCGCATTGCCGACTGCTTCCGCGCCGTCGAGCGTGAAACCTCTAGCAAAAACCGCCAACCGATTGAGCAGTTTCTTTTCGTCCGAGTCCAGCAAATCGTAGCTCCACGCAATCGCTCCGCGCATCGTTTGTTGGCGTTCGGGCAAATCTCTGGCTCCGCCCGTCAGCAATTTCAGACTGTTGGTTAAGCGCGTCAGAATCGCTTGCGGCGCGAGCAGTTTGACACGCACCGCCGCCAATTCTATCGCCAACGGCAAACCGTCGAGCCGTCGGCATATTTCCGCCACCGCTTTGCCGTTTTCTTCGGTCAAGACAAAATTCGATTTTGCCGCCTGCGCTCTTTCGACAAACAACGCCACGGCGGGACATTCGTTTAGTTCGTCGGCACTTAAACTTTCGTCAGTCGGAACAACTAACGGCGGCAGAGTGAATTCGTGTTCAAACCGTAAATTAAGACGAACGCGGCTGGTTACTAAAATCTTCAAATTTACCGAATTCGAAAGCAGTTCGCCGATTATCGGCGCGGCTTCCGTGATTTGCTCAAAATTGTCCAGCACAATCAGCATCTTTCTTTCGTGCAGATAATCGCGGATGCCTTCTTTCAAAGTTGTGCCGCTTTCTTCGTGAACGCCAAGCGTCTGCCCGATAATCGGTATGACAAGTTCAGAATTTTCAATCGCCGACAAACTAATAAAATAAACACCGTCGGTAAATTCGGCGAGCGATTCGTGCGTGATTGCGTGTGAGATTCGCGTTTTGCCCGTTCCGCCAACGCCCGTTATCGTCAACAAGCGAATGTCGGGCGCACGCAATAGAGTCATAATTTCCGCTAATTCCGCTTCCCGACCAATCAGTGGTGCAAGTTTGGCTGAAAGATTATTCGGCGGTAATTGTTCCGCCGAGTTTTTTGAAATCGAGTTGTCTGAATCGGACGCAACCGACGTAAAAAGTGCGATTTTGCTTTGTTCCGTTCCAATCCGCGTCTTTGAATTTTCGGGCGAAAGAGAGAGTTCAAATTCTTGAAAATCGAGTTTTTGTTTCACCTGCCGCAAATCGTTCAGTACGTCTTTGATATTTTGATAACGCTCGTCGAGATTTTTACGCAGAGTTTTATTGACGATAAAGTATAATTCACTTGGCAAATCAGGCGCGATATGCTCCAAAGAAGTCGGCACTTTTTGGACAATGGACAACAATACATCGGTTGTCGTCGCGCCCGCAAACGGCAGTTGCCGCGCTAGAAGTTCATAAAGCGTTACGCCGAAACTCCAGATGTCGGTTCGCGCATCAACCTGCAAACCACGCGCTTGTTCGGGCGACATATAAGCAATCGTTCCCTTAATAGTGCCGCGAATGCTGTGCGCTAGTGTTTCGTCTTCCGCGCCGATAATTTGCGGTTCGCTCAGTTTTGCCAAACCGAAATCGAGAATTTTTACAAAACCGTCGTGCCGCAACATCACGTTTTCGGGTTTGATGTCGCGGTGGACGATGCCCGCCGCGTGCGCTGCCGCTAATGCCGAAGCCATCTGCACGGCAATATCGAGCGTTTCGCGCAAATCGAGCTGACGGGATTTTATCAACTCGCGCAAAGTTTCGCCTTCGACCAATTCAGTAGAAATAAAATGCGTATTGTTAAATTCGCCGATTTCATAAATTGTGATGATGTTCGGATGATTCAGCGCAGAAGCGGCTTTTGCCTCCTGAATAAAACGGCGGATGCGTTTCGCGTCGGCGGCAACCTCGACAGGCAAAATCTTCAACGCTACGGGGCGGTCAAGCATTTTATCTTCGGCAAGATAAACCTCGCCCATTCCGCCGGCACCGATAGCGGAATCAACTTTGTAACGCCCGAAATATTCTCCGATAGTCAGCATTATTCGAGTTGCCAAATTGCAGCATCCGTTCTTTATCCTAGTCTATTTCTTCGTGTTTGTGCGTGAAAAGTTAAGGAACAAATTGAGATTGCCGAAAAAGTGTCAGTTTGTGAACGCAAAAACAATTTGAATTTGCACAAAACCAAATAATGAATGATTTTTGATATGCGATTTACTTTTTACTTTTTCCCTTCAATCCATATTTCGCCGCCTCGATAAACTTCTTTTTTCCAAATCGGCACAGTGCGTTTTAATTCTTTAATCAGCCATTCACACGCCGCAAACGCGGCTTGGCGATGTGGTGCGCCGACGGAAATGACGACGCTCGTTTCGCCGATTTCCAATTTTCCCAACCGATGAACGATGCCGACGTGCGCGATTTCAAACTGTTCGTGCGCTTTTTCAATCAGCTTTTCTAACTCGCTCAACGCCATCGGTTCGTAGGCTTCATAAACGAGATGACGGGTTTCTCTGCCCTTTGTAAATTGCCGCACATAACCGTCAAGCGTAACCGTTGCGCCGCATTTCGCCGACACAATTCTTCGCGCAACTTCGCCGACATCAATTGTGTCGGCTGTCAATTCAAAAAAATCGGTTTGTCCTTTGTCCTTTGTCCTTTGTCCTTTGCTCATTTTATTTCAGCCGCCCGAAACTGCTGTAAAGATGGCGAGTTCGTCGTTATTTTGAATAATCTCGTCGCCGTTTGAATATGCTTGATTGACGGCAAAAAGCAAAGAATGTTGGCGCATTTGCGGAAACTCGTTTAACACTTTATCAAACGCTTCGTTAGCTATCGGTTCTTTGTCAAACGAAATTTCAATCTCTCTTTTCCCGACAATTTCCGCCGTTGCGCCGAAGAATAAAACTTGAACTTTCATAAAATCTAGTTGTTTGTTGTCAATAAAGCATTTTCTAACGAAGAACAAAGGACAAAGGACTAATGACTTTCTTCCCTCAATTCACGTTTCAAAATCTTGCCCGTTCCGCCGATTGGCAGTTCATCTCGAAACTCGATATAGCGCGGATATTTATTTGCCGCAAACTGCGTTTTGCACCATCGGACAAAATCTTCCTCGGTCAAAACAAAATCTTTTTTCAGTAAAATAAACGCTTTGACTTCTTCGCCGAGTCGTTCGTCGGGAACGCCGATGACGGCGCACAGTGAAACGGCTTCGTGCGTCATTATCACTTCTTCGAGTTCACGCGGATAGATGTTATAGCCGCCGCGCAGAATCATATCTTTGGTGCGGTCAACAATCTTCAAATAACCGTCTTCGTCCATTATGCCGACATCGCCTGTGTGAAACCAACCGTTGCGAAACGCTTCGGCGGTTGCTTCGGGTCGTTTGTAATAACCTTTCATCACATTATGCCCGCGAATAACGACTTCACCGCGCTCACCACGCGGAACTTCCGCGTCGTTTGCGTCCACGCATTTTACTTCCACGCCGAAAATCGGTTGCCCGACGGTTCCTGGTTTGGAAGGTCTTTCAAAATGATTGAATGTCGCTAAGGGCGAAGTTTCCGAAAGTCCGTAGCCTTCAAAAACACGGACATTAAAAACTTTTTCAAATTCTTTCATCACTTCCACCGGCATCGGCGCACCGCCCGAAGTCGTTACTTTCAAATGCGCGGCAAACGATGTTACGTCAACCTTATTTTCTTCGACATATTTGAGCAACGCCCAATACATCGTCGGCACACCGACCCAAAAATTTACCCGTTCCTTTGCCATCGCTTCGAGCGTCGCTTTTTCTTCAAAACGCGGGAGCAAAACAACGCGGTTTCCGCCGTAAATCTGCGTGTTCATCTGAGTAGTTTGTCCGGTCGTATGAAAAAGCGGCAAGGTAATCAAAACCGTCTTTTGCATTCCGTCGGTAAAATCCAGCATCGGCAGATGAGCCGTATAAGCGGTTGTTACGTTAAGAAAAATATTGAAATGCGTCAGTTCCGCGCCTTTCGGCTGACCGGTTGTGCCTGACGTATAG
>MWWA01000395.1_pt1 | contig 11554 bp, 11 predicted proteins | sample 1047341 | NCBI WGS metagenome assembly MWWA01 (sample SAMN06349978, study PRJNA376086) | soil metagenome | isolation source: MS5-1 sample Antarctic (ecotone) soil | place: Antarctica | collected 2015-01-13
CCGTAAACGGTGAAGAAACGCAGGGCGACGATCCGCATTTTGTAGAGATGCGAATAGGTCGAGCAAAGGAATTCCCCCGCGATCTTGGTCGCGGCATACGGGCTGACCGTCTGGGTAAGATGGAGGTCCTCGGAAAACGGGATTTTCTTGGCCAGGCCGTAAACCGACGAGCTGGACGCGAAGATGAAGCGCTCGATCCCGACCGCGCGCGCCGCTTCGAGGAGGTGGAGAGTGCCGCCCACGTTGGTGTCGTAATAAAGTTGCGGATGACCGATCGACGGCCGCACCCCGGCGCGGGCGGCGAGATGGATGACGGTCTCGAATTTCCCGTGATGGAAAACGGTATTGACCGCCTGGGCGTCGCGCAGGTCGGCGCGATGGACGGTGATGCGGTCGGCCACGGGGGCGATGTTGCCGCGCTTGATTTCCGGGTCGTAGAAATCGTTGAAGTCGTCAAGGATCGCGATCTCGTGCCCCTCGGCGAGGAGCTTCTCGACGAGGTGCGAGCCGATGAAGCCGGCGCCGCCTGTGACGAGAATTTTCATTGCGCGAGGGTAAGGAGGAAGCGATGAGCGGGCAAGGGGAGAACCGCGCTCCCGCGGAATCGGCGAGAGAAAAGATGAACCTGGAAAACCCAAGCCCAACGCCACGCCGCCTGCGCTGGGGGCTGCTCGCACTGGCCTGTTTCCTCCTCGCCTTTCTCGTCGACCTCGCTTTCCGGCTCGGCCCGGAGCTGATGGAACGACGGCGGTTCGATTCGCATTTCGCGCTCTTCTCAGCGGCCCGGCTGGCCGCTTTGCCGACGGCGACGCGGTTTGATTTTCCGCTCGGGAGCGAGCACGGCGCGATGGTCTATAACGCCCAGCCTTTCACCGAAAATCTGCATCTCGGCGACGACCTCAACGGCATCGGCGGCGAGAACAGCGACCGCGGCGACGCCGTCTTCGCGGTCGCCGACGGTGAGGTGGTGGTGGCGCGTGAAGGCGGCCCGGGCTGGGGCCACGTGGTCGTGGTTCTCCATGCCTACCGGGAGAACGGCGAGCGGAAATATGTGCAGTCGTTTTACGGGCACGTGCAGAGGATGCTGGTCGCGCCGGGTGAGCGGGTGCAGCGCGACCAGCCGATCGCTACCGTGGGGACCGGCGGCGGAAAATACTGGGCGCATCTGCATTTCGAGATGCGGGAGTTCCTCACTCCGTTTATCGGCGCCGGCTATCGCAAGGACACGCGGGGGTGGCTCGACCCGAGCGCGTTCATTCAGGAACACCGCGGTGCGCCCGATAACGACGTCGGACGGCCTCCGCCCGATCGTTAGGCGCGGCCGGTCGAAATTTTTTCCGGCACTTCCAGCGCCCGCCAGAAATACCAGGCCGCGACCGAGCGATAAGGGCGCCAGCGTTCGCCGAGCGCGAGCAGTTCCTTCGGCTTCGGTAGTTTCTTTTTGCCGAAGGTTCTGGCATAGCCTTTTTGCACCCCGTAGTCGTGGATCGGCCAAACGTCGAGCCTGCCGAGATCGAAGAGGAGGAGCATCTCGACCGTCCAGCGGCCGATCCCGCGCACGGTCGTTAGGCGGGTGATGATCTCTTCGTCGCTCATCCGGTCGAGCGCAGACCGGGTCGGAACGGTGCCGTCGAGCGTCTTCGCGGCCAGATCCTTGATCGCAATCGTCTTGCTCCGCGACAAGCCGGCGCCGCGAAAAGTTTCATCCGGCGTGGCGATGACCAGCTCGGGCGAAAACCATTTCCGCTTCGGATACAGCGCGCGCACCCGGCCGAAAATCGTAGCGGCGGCTTTACCGCTGAGCTGCTGGTAGGCGATCGATTCCGCGAGGGCGTCGAACGGACGGAGCGCCGGATTTGGTTTTACTTCGAAGGGCCGGCTTCGCGCGATGAGCGCAGCCATCTTCGGATGGCTGACCGCGAGATGTTGTGTCGGCGTCAGCTTTTTGCGACGGGAGGATATTTTGCGGCGAGTTTTTGGATCGTCGTCATGTTCCGGATGGTGGCCGGCCCGAGGATTTTTTCCAGCCGCGCGCCGCTGAACTTTGAGTCGCTCATTCTTGTTCGGCATAACCAATAAACCTCCCTTTGGTGAACGTGAAACTCATCCGTTTCGCTCCGGCCGGCCATGAGATTTTTCGTCGCCGTTGAGTCCGGTTTGGCGGAAAGGAACGCGACCAGGAGAGAATGACCTATGGCATCTCTTACCGCCGAGGCGAAAGGAGAGCAGGTCGCGATCTGGGCGAGTTCGCCGGATGACCGAAGAAAAGTCGCGACCTCGAATCCGAGCGCCTGCTTCAGTTGACGCTGGATCTTTTCGCCGAGCAGTTTTTCGTTCGTCACGCGGGTCTCGAAGATGACGTTGCCGCTGGCGATGAATGTCTCAACCGAGCTGAAGCTGAGCGCGGCAAACTCCTCCTGCAACCGCTCCATCCGCACGGTGCGACCGCCGACATTGATCGCACGAAGGAAAGCGAAATATTTCGCCAAGTCTCCGCTCCTGCCTAACGACCTCGCCCGCCGCCGCCGCTGCGGCGCGGTCCACCGGCCCGAAAGCCGTTGCGCCGCGGCGCGGGGCCACGCCTGGAATCGTTAGGCGCAGCGGGCCGGCCCTGACCGCCGGAATTCCCTCGCGGTTCCCGCCGGCCTCGATCTTCCCGTGGCGGACCGGCCGCGGCGTAATCGAAACCCTCGGCGCGTTTGCGGACAATCCCGCGGCCGATGAATCGCTCGAGCGAACGCAGAGGCCCGTGATCCTCCGGCGTGATAAAGCTGATCGCATCGCCGACCGCATGGGCGCGGCCGGTGCGCCCGATCCGGTGCACGTAATCTTCGGAGTGCATCGGGAAGTCGTAGTTTACGACATGGGAAATCCCATCGACGTCGATCCCCCGGGCCGCGACGTCGGTCGCGACGAGCACACGGACCGCGCCCGATTTGAAATCCTTCAGCGCGCGCAGCCGCTGGTTTTGCGAGCGGTTGGAATGGATCGTTCCCGCCTTGATGCCGCTGCTCTCCAGCCGGCGCGCCACCCGGTCGGCGCCGTGTTTGGTTCGGGTAAAAACGAGGACGGTATCGAAATTCGGATCGGCCAGGAGATGCTGCAAAAGCGACGGCTTAAGATGCATCGGAACTTCGTAGACCAGTTGCGTGACCGTCTCGGCCGGATTGGCGCGCCGGCCGATCTCGATCACCTTCGGCGAATGCTGGAACTCATGCGTCAGCGCCTCGATTTCGCGCGAGAGCGAAGCCGAGAACATGAGGGTCTGACGTTGTTTGGGCAGCGCCCTAACGATCTGTCGGATCTGCGGGAGGAAGCCCATGTCGAGCATGCGGTCGGCTTCGTCGAGGACGAGAAATTCGACTCCGGAAAAGTTGGTATAACGCTGTTCCATCAGGTCGATCAATCGCCCCGGTGTCGCGACGACGAGTTCGACTCCCGAACGGAGAGCCGCGATCTGCGGCCGTTCACTGACACCGCCAAAAACCGTCGCCATACGGAGCGGCAAATGTTTGGCGTAAGCGCGAACGTTTTCCTCGATCTGCACGGCAAGCTCGCGCGTCGGGGCGACGATTAACGCCTTCATCCCACGACGCTTTTCGTCGACCACGGTCTGGACAAGCTTCGTTAGGATGGGCAGGACAAAGGCCGCAGTCTTACCCGTGCCGGTCTGAGCGATGCCGATGACATCGCGGCCGGACAGCACCTCGGGGATAGCCGCCGATTGAATCGGCGTGGGTTCGGTGTAACCAGCTTCCTGGATGGCTTTGAAGATGCGGTCGTCGAGACCGAGCGAGCGAAATGGCACAGTCCGTGGACTATCGGCCAAGAACGCGCAATCACACGCGATCTTTTCCGTGCCTACTGAGGGCTGATTCGGTAGGAGGTATTAAAGACGAGCGGGCCGTTCTCGGTCGCGACGGTAAAAGTCAGCGCACCGTGATCATTCGCGGCCGGTCGAACCTTGGCCGTGATCTTCCGTGTCTCACCCGTGCCATCGGTGATCGCGCGCCCGGCAAAGCTGGTGGGGTCGCCCTCGACCATCCTCCGCAATGACGTCTCAGATACCTTAATCAGCAGCTTGCCGCTTTCGCTCTTAAAAAAATATGGAAAGACCTTGATTCGGTATTCTCCGGTGTAAGCAGAGTCGGCACGGCTCAGGACACCGACCACCAGGTTGGCAGTGCCGCCAGCCAGCCTGCTGCTGCTGGGCGCGACAATCATTTTGGAAGTGATCCCATCCGCCCGGGCGCCTGGCTGAACGAGGACAAGAAAAAGGAGGACAACCCCGAAATGGCACAGTCCGTGGACTATCGGCCAAGAACGCGCAATCACACGCGATCTTTTCCGTGCCTACTGAGGGCTGATTCGGTAGGAGGTATTAAAGACGAGCGGGCCGTTCTCGGTCGCGACGGTAAAAGTCAGCGCACCGTGATCATTCGCGGCCGGTCGAACCTTGGCCGTGATCTTCCGTGTCTCACCCGTGCCATCGGTGATCGCGCGCCCGGCAAAGCTGGTGGGGTCGCCCTCGACCATCCTCCGCAATGACGTCTCAGATACCTTAATCAGCAGCTTGCCGCTTTCGCTCTTAAAAAAATATGGAAAGACCTTGATTCGGTATTCTCCGGTGTAAGCAGAGTCGGCACGGCTCAGGACACCGACCACCAGGTTGGCAGTGCCGCCAGCCAGCCTGCTGCTGCTGGGCGCGACAATCATTTTGGAAGTGATCCCATCCGCCCGGGCGCCTGGCTGAACGAGGACAAGAAAAAGGAGGACAACCCACTTTAGGCCACCTTTCCGAACGATGAGTTCGTTTGCTCTGCCAAAAACGTTCACGTCTACCAAACGTGTCTCGACGCGCTCGCGGACGTAAACGGCCGGCGTCGACGATTCAAATGTCACTCAGCTGCAGACCATTTTCCGGCAATAAAATGCCTCGGCATAGCGCGAGGCGCATTCCATCCCGCGCAGGCGCATCAGGCCCAGGAAAATCTCTTCCGAAAACCAATGCTTATCCCGCTGGCTGGCAAAGGCCTGCTGCAAAGACTTTGCTTTTCGCCGCGCCACCGCCGGCAGCAAGGGCACGAAAAGATTCGGACAACCCAGATCGCCGTCGTACTTCGGGATCTCATATTCCAGAATCATGTGATCCCGAAAGGTATTCCACGTCAGGTCGGACAAAAGACGGTGATCCTGATGCCGATCCCCCCGGTAATGGGTAAAGACGATATCTGGTTCGAATGATTTGCGCAGTGTCTCGAAGTAACTCTTGATCGATTCCTGCTCGACGGGAAAAAAACTGGTCCTGAACTGCTTCACCACCACGCGCGAGCGAGAGACGCCTTTAAGGAAAAGCGCCGCGCTCGAGCGCGCCTCCGGCCGCCGCTTTCCTTCCGCGCTGAAGACGACCCAGAGAATGTTGAGCTTCGGGTTCGCACTCGCCAGTTTCAGGATCGTGCCGCCGCACCCGATCTCGATATCATCGGAGTGAGCGCCAAGGAAAAGCAGGTTCCCGGCGTTCTCGAGGCGCAACTGCAGCACAGTCTTATCTCCCGTCCAGGACCGTCACTCCCGCATCCCAAACCTGCCAGGGCGCGTGACCAGTGGCATGCAGATCTTCCAGATGTTGCTTTTCCTTGAAAGTATCCATGCAGGCCCAGAATCCATCGTAAGGATAGGCCAAAAGCTGACGATCAGCGATCAGGCGATGAAACGGTTCTTCCACCAAGTCTTCGCCTTCCTTGATGTAATCGAAAATCTCGCGCCGGAAGACAAAAAAGCCGCCGTTAATCCTGCTTCCGGAACGCGCGATGTGGGAGATTTCCTTAACCACACCGTCGGACTCGAGTGAGACCTGGTGAAAACTCGCGGTCGGAGTCACCCCGACAAAACACGCAATCTTTCCACTCGCCTTGAAGTAGTCGACGAGGCTTGGAAGTGGAAGATCGGTCAGGCCATCGGCATAATTGGCCAGAAATATCTCATCCTCTCCGACAAACTTTCTCACCCGCAGCAGTCGCTGACCGACACTCGCATTCTGACCCGTGTCGACAAACGTGATGCGCCAATCCTCGATGTCCTTTCTCAGCAGCTCAACCTTCTTGCCCCCGCCCGAGAGAACGAAATCGTTTGAAACGCACTCGTTGTAATTGAGGAACGTCCCCTTGATCACATCCGCGCCATAACCGAGGCAGAGAACAAAGTCGTTATGCCCATAATGAGAGTAATACTTCATCAGGTGCCAAAGCAGGGGGCGATAACCGATGACCGCCATCGGCTTCGGCACCGGCTGCGGCATTTCGCGCAACCGCATCCCCTGACCCCCGCAAAAAAGAACGACTTTCATGAACTAAACCAATAGTGCCTACCGTCGCGCACTCAGCCCGACAAGTGATTTTTAGCTGGATTCGTGCCGCCGCTCCGCCCTCGCAGTGCCCTCGCTCAAGAGACTTGCACTTCTGGAATCGGAATCACAAACCGGCCGCCCCAGTCCCGAATGAAGCTGTTTTGCGCGATGATCTCGTCTTTCAAATTCCAGGGCAAGAGGAACAGAAAATCCGGCTTGGTCTCCTTGATATGCTCGGGAGGATAGATCGGGATGCGCGTGCCCGGAGTGAATTTGCCCTGCTTGTAAGGGTTGCGGTCGACCGTGTACTCGAGCAGGTCGGTGCGAATCCCGCAGTAGTTTAGGAGCGTATTGCCTTTCCCCGGCGCGCCATACCCGGCAATTGATTTTCCTTTTGCCTTCTCCTCCATCAGGAACTGCAAAATCCTGTGCTTCGTCGCCTCCACCTCTCTCCCGAAGGCGCGATACGGCTGAAGTTGCGTGACTCCCCACTCGTTCTCGCGGGCCTTCAACGCCGCAACATTTGGTAAGACCGACTTACGCGTATCGTCGCCGTGGGCGGCATAAATGCGAAGCGAGCCGCCATGAGTGGTCAACTCCTCCACGTCAAAGAGGATAAGCCCGTGGGCGGCAAAGATTTTTTCCACCGTCGTGAAAGAGAGATAGGAAAAGTGCTCGTGATAGATGGTGTCTCCACTCGCCTTGAAGTAGTCGACGAGGCTGGGAAGTGGAAGATCGGTCAGGCCATCGGCATAATTGGCCAGAAATATCTCATCCTCTCCGACAAACTTTCTCACCCGCAGCAGTCGCTGACCGACACTCGCATTCTGACCCGTGTCGACAAACGTGATGCGCCAATCCTCGATGTCCTTTCTCAGCAGCTCAACCTTCTTGCCCCCGCCCGAGAGAACGAAATCGTTTGAAACGCACTCGTTGTAATTGAGGAACGTCCCCTTGATCACATCCGCGCCATAACCGAGGCAGAGAACAAAGTCGTTATGCCCATAATGAGAGTAATACTTCATCAGGTGCCAAAGCAGGGGGCGATAACCGATGACCGCCATCGGCTTCGGCACCGGCTGCGGCATTTCGCGCAACCGCATCCCCTGACCCCCGCAAAAAAGAACGACTTTCATGAACTAAACCAATAGTGCCTACCGTCGCGCACTCAGCCCGACAAGTGATTTTTAGCTGGATTCGTGCCGCCGCTCCGCCCTCGCAGTGCCCTCGCTCAAGAGACTTGCACTTCTGGAATCGGAATCACAAACCGGCCGCCCCAGTCCCGAATGAAGCTGTTTTGCGCGATGATCTCGTCTTTCAAATTCCAGGGCAAGAGGAACAGAAAATCCGGCTTGGTCTCCTTGATATGCTCGGGAGGATAGATCGGGATGCGCGTGCCCGGAGTGAATTTGCCCTGCTTGTAAGGGTTGCGGTCGACCGTGTACTCGAGCAGGTCGGTGCGAATCCCGCAGTAGTTTAGGAGCGTATTGCCTTTCCCCGGCGCGCCATACCCGGCAATTGATTTTCCTTTTGCCTTCTCCTCCATCAGGAACTGCAAAATCCTGTGCTTCGTCGCCTCCACCTCTCTCCCGAAGGCGCGATACGGCTGAAGTTGCGTGACTCCCCACTCGTTCTCGCGGGCCTTCAACGCCGCAACATTTGGTAAGACCGACTTACGCGTATCGTCGCCGTGGGCGGCATAAATGCGAAGCGAGCCGCCATGAGTGGTCAACTCCTCCACGTCAAAGAGGATAAGCCCGTGGGCGGCAAAGATTTTTTCCACCGTCGTGAAAGAGAGATAGGAAAAGTGCTCGTGATAGATGGTGTCGAATTGGTTCTCTTCCACCAGCCTAACCAGATGCGGAAACTCCATCGTGATGACGCCGTCCGGTTTCAGGAGAAGTTTGAGGCCGCCGACGAAATCATTGATGTCCGGCACATGCGCGAGGACGTTGTTGCCCAGAAGCAGATCGGCCTGCTTTCCTCCGCTCGCCAGCTCGCGCGCCAATCTTTGGCCGAAGAACGAAGTGATTGTCGGGATACCCTTCTCGATCGCGACCTGGGCGACATTCCTGGCCGGCTCAATTCCCAGGACCGGGACACCCTTGGCCTTGAAGTATTGCAGGAGGTAACCATCGTTGCTCGCCACTTCCATGACCGAAGATTGCCGGCTCAGACCGAGGCGCTCCGTGATCTGGTCGACATAGGTCCTGGCGTGGGCGAGCCAGCTGTCGGAGTACGAAGAGAAGTAAGCGTACTCCTCGAAAATTTCACCGGCCCCGACATGCTCCGGTAATTGGACGAGAAAGCACTTCTCGCAGACGAAGCTATGCAGGGGATAGAATGATTCCGGCGCGCTCAGCCGCGCGACCTCAATGTAAGTCTCGCACAGCGGAGATAATCCAAGGTCGACGAATGTCTCCCACAGGGGTTCGTGGCAAAACCGGCAATGGTATCCAAGACTTGGCATATTCATCATCTAGTCACCGCCATCCGCATTTCGGGAATTTGTTCCGCTACCGCTCTCCCGATCTCGAGCGAGGCCGTGGCCGCGGGAGACGGCGCGTTGCAGACATGGATCGAATCGGGTCCGCGCAGGGTCAGGAAATCGTCCACTAATCTTCCGTTGGGAAGCAAGGCCTGCGCCCGCACTCCCGCAGCCGCGGGCACCAGATCTTCTGCACGCATTTCAGGGATCAGTTGCTGCAGACTTTTGAGAAAAGCTTTTTTGCTCAGCGAGCGATGGATTTCCCGCACCCCTTCCTTGTAGTGCTTGCGGGCCAGCCGCCAAAGCCCCGGATAGCTCAGAGATTCCAAGACCGCACCCAGCCCGATATCAGTCTTGCGATAGCCTTCTCGTCGCAGGGCCAGGACCGCGTTCGGTCCCGCGTGGATCGAGCCGTCGATCATTCGGGTAAAGTGCACCCCCAGGAATGGAAAGACCGGATTCGGGACCGGATAAATCAACCCTTTCACGAGATGCCGCCGATGCGGAACGACTTCGTAGTATTCACCCCGAAAAGGAACAACTCTCGCACCCGGATCCTGGCCCGCCCGGCGCGCGATCCGGTCACTTTGTAACCCTCCACAGTTGACCAGAAACTTCGTCTCAATCTCTCCAACGGCTGTTTCCAAAACATGACCGCGCCCGGACCCGCCGATTTCCATGACCCCGGCGTTTGTTTTGACTTCACCACCATCACTCCGAATGACGCGGGCATAAGTCGCGCAGACTTCTCGGTAATTCACAATCCCGGTGGAAGGAACCCTGACTCCCTGAAGGCATCGGACATGCGGCTCGATCTCGCTTACCGCTTCCGGAGAAAGCCTGATGACTTCGATGCCGTTCTCCACTCCGCGCCGGTAAAGGTCCTCCAGGAGAGGCAACTCTTCTGCCTTCGTAGCCACGATGACCTTTCCACAGACCTCGTGCTGGATCCCGTGTTCCATGCAAAACCTGATCATCGAACGATTGCCCGCCCGAGCGTAGCGCGCTTTCAGGCTCCCCGGCTTATAGTAAATCCCGGAATGAATCACACCGCTGTTCCGGCCGGATTGGTGGAACGCGAGCTGCGCTTCCTTTTCCAGCACGACGACATTAAGTCCCGGCTGCTTTCGCAAGAGGGCCATCCCGACACTCAGCCCGACAATCCCCCCGCCAATGATTGCGCAGTCAACCTTCATCGCGGAACCAGCAAGTCGGTTGCCGCCAGTGCTGTCGCCGCTTCCTTGATCGCGGCGAAAGGCAGATTCGAGCGCTCTGCGATATCCAGCAGGGAATCTTCGCCGTCCGAAAGATTCAGCACCCACAAGAGCGCTAACTCCCGGAGCCGCTTGTCTTCGCGGTTGGCCGAGCTGGGGTAAAGGCCACGCTTCCCGAGTTGTGGCTCACACTTTGCGTTTTGGTTCAGGTAAGCCCGGTTGTGTTCCAGGATGTCGACCACTGCTTTGCTCTTGCTCAAGGAATCCGCCAGCGCCTCCGCCTTCACAAAATCAAGATTATCGCCCGAGGTATGATACTCGGGAAATTCTCCATGGCGCGATCGCATGAAGCAGCCCACCGGCAGGTTGAAACCGGGCGAGCAGAATTGACGCTCATCATAACCATAAGGAAAAAAATCGATGACCTCGTGAGCCTCGCCAGAATGCTTCAGCATATGAGCCATCGCGCGGTCGATCTCGGCATTTCCACGCCGACTTCGCTTGTAGGTGATACTTCCAGCGTCGCCCAGACATGTAAGGACCAAGCCGTGGCGAATACGGGAAACGGCCGATTCATTGCGCGCAAGCCAGGTAATCGAACCGATGGTCCCGGGAATAAAGAGGAAGCGATAGGTGTAACGGCGCGCCACCTTTCCGAGTTGTTTTGCCAGCGCGACGGCCACCGCGATACCGGAAAGGTTATCATTGGCGAGGGAGGGGTGGCAGATATGACAGGAGATCAAAACTTCCTCGCTTTGTTCACCCTCGAGCAGGAGTTCGCCGTAGGTGAGATGACCCTCCTCGAGCGAAGAATCGATACAGACATCGTATTCCTCGTCTTCGCGCAAGTGTTTGAGCTGGTTTTTACTCAGGCAGAAGCCCCAGGTCTCATCGTAGTAGCTCGTGCGGTAAGGAACCCAGTCGGGATGCGCGGGGCTGGTGAAAAGATGATCCTTCAGCTCGGCCAGTCTCATTCGCCGCTGAACCGGAGAGCTATAACTCACGACGTGCAGGTTAAGCTGCTGGAAATCGACCAGCCGTTCGCCCGCAGAGTTCTTGATCCAGGCATCGCGAATGTTCCACTCCTTCGGCACCGTCCAGTCAAACGCCTTTGTGCCCGACGCAACTTCGTGCAAATCGACCGGGATGTGCTCCTGAATTATCCGCAAGGTCTCCCGGACTCCGTTGCCGGTGATACTGCGGCAGATCGGATAAAGCCGCGCCACCAGGTCATGCATCTCTGCGCCGCTCGTGCTCATGATGAAAATGCCGGCCAGGCCAGGTCCTGTTCCGAAATCGCAGTGACCGGCATTGGCCAGGCAATGGCGAACACCTTCTCATCATAACGAAATCCTGAGCCAAGTTCCGGCGCGTAATACTCACTCATTTGGTATTCCACCAAAGTCTGGTCAACCAGACATTGAAAGCCATGCGCGAAAAATTGCGGAATAAAAAGTGCGCGCAAGTTCTCGTCATTCAGCTCAACCGCAAGATGCTGCCGATAAG
>MWWA01000396.1_pt1 | contig 11542 bp, 13 predicted proteins | sample 1047341 | NCBI WGS metagenome assembly MWWA01 (sample SAMN06349978, study PRJNA376086) | soil metagenome | isolation source: MS5-1 sample Antarctic (ecotone) soil | place: Antarctica | collected 2015-01-13
CAAAACGATAATCCTTTGTCAATTGCAAAGCTCCTTTAGCCGGCACCATAGCAGAATAAAAATTGGCCAACCAGCTTGTTTGGCTAGCTGTTGTACCCCTGATACTGATAATGGGAATACCTGCTAACATCACTAATCCAAACAGGAAATTCTTTTGATAATTCTTCAATCTGTTGCTGATCATTTTCTTCTTTGTTCGCCAGTATAAGATCAGGGTTTAATGAACGGACTTTATCGAGATCAACAGTTTTAGTGCCACCTACTCTTGACTTTGTTTGAAACCATTGCTGTGGATGAATACAAAATTTTGTAATGCCAGCCATTTCATTATTCAGATCAAGATGAAATAACAGTTCGGTCAACGAAGGCACAAGAGAAATAATACGTGCAGGTTCAGCAACAACTTCTATTTTATTATGTACCTGGTCTGCAACAAAAGGCATGTGCAAAATTACCACCCTTATGGTCAAAAAAATGCCCCAACCGGGGCACTGTTATTTCTTTTTCAAATTGCCTTCTTTTGTTTCCTTTTTATTGTTCGTTACATCAGTTCCCTTTCTATTCTGCTCTTCATTTTTCCTGCTATCCAGGTCATCACGCACATCAGGCTTTGGCTTATGACCTATCATTTGTTTACTCTGCATATTTGTTTGATTTCTGCTACCTTTCATAACACATTATTTTAGACATAGTGTTAGAAAAACCATACCAATTCTTTTGTGTATAAAAAATTTTAGCTGCACAAGATTCTCCTATATAATATTATATAATTATGTTTAGAAATTCAGCCGGTGCAGTGGTATCGGTAAAAGAAAATTGTGTTGGGAATTAGAACTGTGAACAACAAACCCCAATTTGTCCCCTAATTAATGTATTTTATAAGCAGCTGGTATTCGATCAATTCAGCATTCATATTTAATCTTTCTTAATTTTAAAAAAATTAAACCTCAATTAAACAGGCAATTACATTTAGTTAGTTTCGTTAATAAACAAAATCAATACTTATTGGTTTATGTAAATATTTATCGATCGTAAAACAAAAAGACACATGATCAACAGGCTAATTTTTTTTATTGCCATTTTTATATCTATACAAAGTTTTGCACAAAACCTGCGTCCGGGATTTGAAATGGCTGAATATATAAAGTTATTAGGTGTATCAGCACAATTTGGAGATTCTGCTTATTCCGCTAAAATAGCACCACCTCAAGGTTTTAAAAGAATATACAGATCAGAAACAGTTGGGCTGGAAAATCAATGGGATTTATGGATGTCTGACACAGGTATTCCCATTATCAGTATCAGGGGTACAACAGCTAGCCAAACAAGCTGGTTGGCCAATTTTTATTCTGCTATGGTGCCGGCTAAAGGAGCTTTGCAATTGACAAAGGATTATCGTTTTGAATATGATCTTGCTTCACATCCGCAAGCAGCCGTGCATATAGGTTGGCTGGTAAGTACAGGTTTTTTGCTACCCGGTATTCTTGCTAAAATAGATTCGTTACATTCAACCGGTAAAAAAGAATTTATCATCCTCGGGCATAGCCAGGGAGGTGCCATTGCTTATTTACTTACTGCATATTTACACCAGCTTCAAAAACAATCTAACAAATTGGAAGGGATAAGATTTAAAACTTATGGCAGTGCCGCTCCAAAACCGGGTAATATATTCTTTGCATATGAATATGAAAATATGACACAAGGTGGCTGGGCATTTAATGTGGTTAATTCGGCGGACTGGGTTCCGCAAACACCTGTTTCTATCCAAACTATAACTGATTTTAATTCCATCAATCCATTTAAAAATGCAAAAGATTTTATTGGTAAATCAAAATGGCCAAAAAACTGGGCGCTTGGTTATGCTTATGGCAGGTTAAATAAACCCAGTAATAAAGCTGCACGTAACTACCGTAAGTATTTGGGGAAATATGTTTCTTCTTCCGTAAAAGAAATACTTCCGGGATATGAATCACCTGAATATGATAACAGCATGAATTATGTAAGGGCAGGACAACAAGTAGTTTTATTGGCTGACACCAATTATTTTAAAAAATTTCCCCAGGATGAATCAAAAGTTTTTGTAAACCATTTTCATGCACCCTATTTGTATTTAGCAAGTAGAGACAGAATTGGTGAAGTTTACCGGAATCATGTTCTTCATGGTAATTGGGAGGTATTTGAAATATCCGGTATTGGTTTTAATGATATTTATTCTTTAAGAAAACCTGTTATTAACCTGGATACTGCAACAAAAAAGTTTAATGGCACCACAAGTTGTAATTCTTTCACAGGCAATTTTACGTTAGATAATAACAAAATTCATTTTCCGGAAAGTTTTGCAATGACAAAAATGTTTTGTGAAGGTGGGGGAGAGAAGATTTTCCTGGAAGCACTTAATAAAGTGGATGGTTATAAGGTAGATGGAACTACGGTTTATTTTTTGCATGGTGAAGATATAATAATGGGTTTAAGAAAAAAATCCTGACCAATCTCTTAAAAAAACAAGGTCCATTCAAATAATATGATGCTCTTCATAAATGGTTTAAAATTTTTTATTTTTCTTTGTTTGCTTTTCCCTGCTAATGTATTATTTGCGCAAACCCCTGTTCCCTTAAAACAGTCTTACTTGTTTTTTCCTTATCCTATGGAGAGGAACTGGCATACATCACTGGGAGCCACATTTACTAATATACCGGATGAAGTAACGGAAGAAGCAAGACCAAGAGTGCCTGCCGGTGACCTGCATGTATTGCGAAAGATCAACAACAAATTTGCAATAGACGGTCGTTTAAATTTCCAGGTTATTCAAAATCATCTTTCAATTGGTCCGCGATGGATTCATGTTATTAATGACAGGCTTTCATTTTCAGTAGGTGATGATATAGCATGGTGGTTTGGGTATTTTAATTTTAGCAGCTTTGATACAAAAGCAAACGGATGGATCAATTATCCAAATGCTTCCCTGGGAATAAAAATGAAAAACCAAATTTTGGTTACACTTAAAGGTGAAGCCATGATTACATTATATGAAAGATCGACTGTTGGCAAACAAAGTATAGCAAAATCAGGTTTGGAATGGAATGGGTATGCCGGATCGATAATGCTGGAGCAGCCTTTATATAAAAATAAAAGTTTCATACTTGGATTTAAAGGACAGTACACAAATTTTTTCTGGCAAACCTGGCCTTTGTTTCCCACATTTAATAAAACTATCTTTTACCCGGAAGTCATTGCAGGTTTTGTACTATGAGATTTTATATAATCATATCCATTTTTTTAATGGTAATTACCGGTTCCTGCAGGAAAATTTATGAAGCACCGGTACCTGATCTTCAATGGGCATTGTTTGATGCTCCCTCATCTGTTAATCTCAGCTTCCAATCAAAAATGGCAATGGAAGGTGTTTATAATATCACGGAAGAAGATGGAGTATTTGGTGAGCTTGCAGCTTTAAAATGGAGCTATGTGATGCAAGGTGCTGATACAGTTTATCATCTATCAATTCTATGTGGTAAGGATGTTTCTTATTTTATTATGCAGGGAAAAAGGTCGGGTGATTCAATATTATTAAATGGATATTGGCGTAAAATGATCAATACAGAAACCGGTGTGGCCCGTATGTCAATTTCAAATGCGGGTGGCGCGGGTCAATTATTTTCAACCACTCCTCTTATCTTAAAAGACAGTATCGTTATCAATGGTGTTTTTGGTTATGGATCCGAGGAGCCCGTTTCTAATATTCAATTGGAATACGACAGACGATTATTTAATGGAAATACTTTTGAGATTTTAGCACACCGTGCAGGTGGACGCACTTCTGATCTTTTACCTTATTCAGAAAACTCTATTGGAATGATAAAATTTGCATCTCAACTTGGTGCAACAGGTATTGAAATAGATGTGAAAAAAACAAAGGACAATATTCCTATACTATATCATGACAATACACTTAATACAAGATTGATTCAAAAAAATGGATTGGTGGGAGAAGTTGAAAAATATACCTATGATCAACTGTTTACGCAGGTAAGATTAATAGATGGTCAGCGTATTCCCACATTAAGAGATGCACTACATACTATTGTGTATGAAACCGACCTTCGTTATGTATGGCTTGATGTAAAGTATGAAGCTTCTTTTGAGACTGTAAGACAATTGCAGATTGAGTTTTTACAAAAAGCATCCGCTGCAGGCAGGCAAATTGAAATAGTTATTGGACTCCCAACTGAAGATGCTCTTCAAAGATTTAAAGAATTACCTGATTACAGGTCTGTACCTTCTCTATACGAATTGGATCTTTCCGATGCAGAAGATATAAATGCAAGAGTATGGGCACCACGCTGGACACTTGGCTTACAAAATGAAGAAGTGGCAAGAGTGAAGGCAGCCGGTAAAAAAGCATTTGTGTGGACACTTGATGTTCCTGAATTTGTAGAAAATTTTATAAACCAGGGTTCATTCGATGGTATTTTATCTAATTATCCTTCACTGGTAGCTTATTATTATTATGTCAAACAATAGGTATAAAATAATTTTATGGCTGTTCTTCTTTATTCCTTTAGTAGTTTTTAGCCAGGAAGAAAAAGAAAAAGGTGAGTATGCTCTTGTTGCTTTTGTGGGTGGAGGTATTTCATTTTTCCAGGGACATGCAGGTACACCGGGTTCTTTAAATGCGGTAGTGAACAGGAAAGCACCTATTGGTACTGTTAGATTAATGTGGTATCCTGATCAATTGTTGCGTGTAGGTGTAGAAAGTGGCTGGGTAAAATTTTATTCTTATAAAATAGATGATAATGGTGTCAGAAGTTCAACCCAAATAACAGGTATACCTGTTTTAGTTGTTTTTTCTATGGCATTAAAAGAGCATTTAAATCTGTATGGTGGTACCGGAACTTACCTGGTGCAATCGCATCTTGATTATAACGGAGAAGTAAAAGCTACTGTTGCCAGCCTGGGATGGATGTTGGCAGCAGCTTATGATATTCCTCTTTCACAAAATGTAGGTATTACCAGTGAAGCAAAATGGTTATGGGCTTCAGGACCTAAAAATGGATCTATAAGTTTGCAACTTCACCTGCGTTGGAAATTTCTGCGCTGGTAATAACATTCATTAAATCAAAAAACCTTCTGCTTTTGCAAAGGTTTCTTTAATAAAATATTTTATTATTTACTGCTCTTTAATTTATCGGCAAATACTTTTTTGAATTTATCAAGCTTCGGACGAATTACTACCGAGCAATAAGGATTTGATGTTTTATTGTTTTCGTAATATTCCTGGTGATGATCTTCCGCAGCATAAAATGTAGAGGCAGGAGATACTTCAGTTACAATAGGTTTGGGAAAGGCACCACTTTTATTTAATTCTTTTATATAAAATTCTGCTTTTTGTTTTTGTTCATCATTATGATAAAATATTACACTTCTGTATTGTGTGCCCTCATCAGCTCCTTGTTTGTTTAAAGAAGTAGGATCATGTACCTGGAAAAAAACTTCCAGCAATTCATCGTAGGAAATCTTATCCGTTTCGTATTGAACCTGCACACATTCCGCATGTCCTGTTATGTCTGCACATACTGCTTTATAAGTTGGATTTTTTACATGACCACCGGAATAACCAGAAACTGCAGTTAATACACCTTTCAGTTCATCAAAAATTGCTTCGGTGCACCAAAAACATCCAGTACCAAAAGTTGCAGTTTCCACCTTTTCATTCATGTTCATAAGTGAAGCATTTAATTTATGTGTTTGAGTATTGGCTGTACAGCCTGCAAGAGATATAATAAACGCAGCAAGAAGAATTTTGTTCATCATGACAAACATATTGCACAAATTTCATTCTCCCTGGGGTCAATTAATCATAACCTCTTAGTTTTAACACCATCTTTGGTCAAGCTTTTGCTTTCCTTTAAGAGTAGGCGTCTTTGATTTACATTTACAACTATTGTTTGATTAATGAAGTTATACCCGGAATCAGCTTCAGTACAGCTTGAGTTTGATAAAATAAAGAAGTTATTGTTTGATAAGTGCAGGTCAGATTATGCCAAAGAAAAAGCTGATAACCTTCGCATACATACAAAAAAAGAATTTATAGAAGTGGAGCTGAAGCAGGCTCATGAATACAAGCAATTGCTTGAAAACGGTATTTATTTTCCAAATGAATATATACTAAACCTGGCAAAAGAACTTAAACTTTTATCTATTGAAGGTGCCATGCTTATCGGGGAGCAATTGATTTCTTTAAGAAAATTAGCCACCAGCATTGAAAAAATATTTCGTTGGTTCGACCAGGAAAGAAGAACATCTTATGAAGCTTTGGCCCTGGTAATTCAGGGAGTTCATTACGAAAAAAAGATACTGGAATTGATTAATGAAGTAATTGACGAAACAGGAGTGGTTAAAGATTCTGCTAGTTCCGAATTGCAATCTATTCGGATGAATCTTTACCGCAAACGCAATGAGCTGCGAAGGGTTTTTGATAAAATTGTTAACAGGTTAAACAAGCAGGGTTATTTAGCGGAAATAGAAGAAAGTTTTATGAACGGCAGGAGGGTGGTAGCTGTATTTGCCGAACAAAAAAGAACCGTAAAAGGTGTATTACATGGAGAAAGTGATAGCAGGCGAACTGCTTTTATTGAACCCGAAGAAACCATGGAGCTCAATAACCAGTTGTACGAGCTGGAACATGCAGAAAAAAAAGAGATTTACCGCATATTAAAACAACTTACATCACAATTATCAACTTATTCCTATTTATTAAATCAATACCATACTATAGTTGGTGAATTCGATTTTATACAGGCCAAAGCAAGTTTTGCAATTTCAATTAAAGCAGAATACCCGGTAGTTTCTGACAAAGCCATTGTGCATCTGGTGAATGCTTCACATCCATTGCTTTTATTGTATAACCAGCGAACAGGAAAACCAACAGTTCCATTAAGTATAACCCTTGACCAGGATAAAAGAATACTTGTTATCAGCGGACCCAATGCAGGTGGTAAAACAGTTACTTTAAAAACGGTTGGATTATTACAGATGATGGTGCAAAGCGGTTTGTTGGTTCCCGTACATCCATCTTCTCAATTTGGAATTTTTAAACAACTGATGATTCATATTGGCGATACACAAAGCCTTGAATTTGAATTGAGTACTTACAGCAGTCATTTGTTAAGTATGAAGCATTTTATGGAGACTGCAAGTGGTAAAACATTATTTTTTATAGATGAATTAGGAAGTGGCAGCGATCCCAATTTAGGTGGTGCCTTTGCAGAAGTGATTTTGGAAGAACTGGCAAAGAAGCATGCTATGGGTATTGTAACTACGCATTACCTGAATTTAAAAGTGATGGCTAATAAAACACCCGGTATACTTAATGGTGCTATGTCGTTTGATGAAACTAACCTGATGCCATTATATAAACTCGTAGTAGGCAAGCCGGGTAGTTCATATACTTTTTCTATTGCCGAAAGAATTGGTTTAGATAAAAGACTGATAGCACGTGCCAGGACATTGATTGATGAAGACCATTTTAAGTTAGATAAATTACTTAATAGAACAGAGCAGGACCTGCAGCGTGTAGAAATAAAAGAAAAAGAATTGCAGCACATGTTAAAAGAAAATGAAAGGCTGCGTAAGGAGATGGAAATAATTATTGACAGGGAAAAACATTCGCAGCAGGTGGAGTTGTTAAAGCAGCAAAATAAAATTACTGAAGAGAGACTGGTTTATTTAAAAGACATGGAACGCAAGCTGCGTACAATGATTATAGAATGGAAAAGGAGCGAGGATAAAAATAAAGTTGTAAAAGAAATGGCTGCCTTATTATTTAAAAAGAATGAACAAAAAACAGTTAGTAAAAAACAAAAGCAACTCGATTCTAAATACGAGGAAATTAAGGGTGAGATAAAACCCGGGGATAGGGTAAAGATGAAAAAAAACCTGCAGGTAGGGCAGGTGCTGGAACTGCGTGGTAAACGTGCAGTAGTTAAAATTGGTTTATTGCCTATGCAGATAGACCTTGCCGACCTGGTGCTGATTAAAGAAAAAGAACAAAACTAAATCAGGAGTTGGAGTATAGATAGCTTTGTAAATTGTTTATGGTTTCCTGCTGTGCTAAAATAGTTTCTTTAACTACATCATTTATAGAAATAATACCAATCACTTCACCATTTTCAGCAACTGGCAAATAACGAACATTTTTGTCCGACATGAGTTGCATACAAAATTCAATTGTATCAGAGGTCTTCACATGCGGCAGATCAGTTGACATAATTTCAGAAACCAGTGTGTCTGTTGATGATCTTTCTTTTAAAACTATTTTACGGGAATAGTCTCTTTCTGTCATTAGGCCCAGGTACTTATTTTCTTCCATCACCATTACAGAACCAATATTTTTATCAGCCATGATTCTAAGAGAGTCAAGTACGGTAGTGGCAGGTAGTACAGAAATCATTTTAGTCCCTTTTCTGTTCAATATGTCTGAAACCTTTTTCATGCTGATGATTTTAATGAATTTACAACTTAAAGCAGATATTTCTTATTACTGTTTGGAAAAAAAGACAATTTGCCTGAAGAAACAGGTTTTTAATATGTGTTCGAACAGTTTTCTATAACGATCGCTGACAATAAGTGATTTTATTGATCTATTGCAATCTCCTTATCACCACTTTAGGTTACAAATATCAACATGATTGGTAATTGCACCCCTCTTAATTAAAGGTCAGATTTGTGGAATAAATAATTCAACAGAACAATTAAATTTTTTTAAAATGATTAAGCACATTTTGGCATTAGCATTAATGCTGACTACGGTTTTGGTAAACCCAGTTTTAGCCAACACAGAACCTCATCACAGTAATCCAACCCCTGTAAAAAGGATTAAAAGCAATTTTATTAAAAAGATTGTCATTCATGGAGATGTAGATGTCATTCTAATTTCTGGTGAAGCAACAGATGTACAATTGATGGCAATAAAAAAGTTGTAGAAAAAGTGAAGCTGGTATATCAGCATGATAATCTGGAAATTCTTGAACCACAATATTTACATAATGAAAACAACCCTGTTATTCGTATTCCGGCTAAAGGCTTGGTACAGCTTGAAGTAAATGGAAATGGACTTGTCTGTTCAGAGACAATACTTAATAATGCAAAACCCGATGTATTTATTAATGGTCTTTGTTACATAAAACTAAGTTCGAATGGTAAAATTAAAGTGCATGCTTCGCCTAATTATGAATTAAAATATTCCAAAAATAAAATAGTAAAATTCAGTAACAATATATAGCTGCTCACAGATATATCATTTAAATTTCTTACCTTATATTTCTTTTGCTGCCGCAGCACAACCAAAACCAACAACATGTCAACTATTTTATCGGCTGCGCCCACCAGCCAGAGTGAGCGGATTATTATTTTAGATAGCTTAAGGGGTATAGCTGTTCTTGGAATTTTATTAATGAATATTCCCGGTTTTGCATTGCCCAGGATTGCTTTTTTTAATCCCATTCTTATTGATTTTACCGGCATTAATTTTTACACCTGGTATGGAGTGGAATGGATACTGGAAGGTAGCCAAAGAGCCATTTTTTCTATGTTGTTTGGCGCAGGAATGTTATTGTTTATTAGTCGTTTGGAAGATAGAACAACAGGGTTAATGCCGGCAGAATATTTCTTTAGGCGCCAGTTGTGGTTATTGGTTTTTGGCCTTTTTAATGCTTATATATTGCTTTGGTTTTGGGATATTCTATTTCACTATGCCATTTTTGGAATGTTTCTTTTTGCCTTTAGGAGAATGAAACCTAAACACCTGCTATTTGCTGCGGCGGCTTGCTTGGTATTTCAGACAGCAAGAGAAAATGTAGATCATTATCGTGATAGACAAGTGATCAGCAGGGGAGAAGCTATCAGTGCCATCGATACATTAAAGACACCATTAAATGCTTTTCAAAAAGAGCAATTGGGTGCATATAATGGAATGATAGCCCAAAATACAATAGAATCGAAGAAAACTAGGATGGAAAAAAACATCAGGGAAGTACAACATTCTTATACCACACTATATAATAATCATAGCGAAGCAAGTATGAGAGGAGAAACAAATGGTGTTTTTCATTTTCTCTTCTTTGACGTACTGCTGTTTATGTTTATTGGAATGGCTTTTTACAAATCAGGTATTCTGACAGGCAATTCAAAAATTTCAGTTTACTGGTGGTTATGTGTAGTAGGGTTGGGAGTTGGCCTTTTACTTTCATATTTTCGTCTGCAACCATCATTGAAATATAATTTTGACCAGGTAGTTTTTCTGAAAAATGAAAATTTTACTTTTTATGAAATATCAAGAACGTTTAGATCAATAGGAATATTTGCTGCTATTATGTTACTATATAAATCAGGGGTATGTAAATGGTTTTTTAAACTAATGAGACCTGTGGGACAAATGGCCTTTACTAACTATTTGGCGCAATCACTCATGTGTGGTTTGTTTTTTTATGGAATTGGTTTTGGATATTTTGGAAAGCTACAAATTCATCAGATATATTATGTTGTAGCAGCTGTATGGGTAATTGAAATTGCCTGGAGTCATGTATGGTTACGCTATTTCCGTTACGGACCAACAGAATGGCTATGGAGAAGTCTTACATATTGGAAATGGCAACCGATAAAAAAACAAAAAGATCCTGAGTCTTTAGCTACAGAGAAAACTAAGGAAATGGTAACAGTATAAATTTAGTCAGTTCATAAACAGGTTTCTGCACATTTATTAAGCAGTTGCTGAGGCTATAGGTCAACAAATTGCATTACAATCTTTCTGAAGTCTTTACATTTAAAACATATGAGGTAAATTGTCTTTGTCACTACTCTAATGAACTAAATAACCTGGAGGTTATAGCACTGGCTCTTTTGGCTACCTCTTTAGTTACTTAAAAAAGCAAAACCCGCCATAGTAGCGGGTTTTAAGCGGAGAGAGAGGGATTCTGCAAAGCATCCTGTGGAGAACCCCCGGAGGCTTTCACCTCAACGGTTTTTCCAAAGGATCCTGCGGGCAAGACCGCGCATTCGATCGCTCTGCCTAACCAATAATATTTAAATCTTTCAGGTGTTTTTTGCCTTCAGCAGATTTGAAAAATAATTCTCGTCTATAAGCTTCAGACTTAGTTTCATACACTTCAAAATAATGTAAAACAAATGGCAATCTTGATTTGGTACTTCGAACCCTTCCTTTATTATGTCTCAACAATCGTTCTTCTAATACAGAGCAATGACCGTAGTAATAACCAAAATCCTTTTGGCTCTTCAATATATAAGTGTAGTAAGACATTAGTATTAAAAAAAATGCCCCCAACCGGGAGCTTTCTTTTTTCTTGGCGGAGAGAGAGGGATTCTGCAAAGCATCCTGTGGAGAACCCCCGGAGGTGTGACCCTCAACGGTTTTTCCAAAGGATCCTGCGGGCAAGACCGCGCATTCGATCGCTCTGCCTAACCAATAATATTTAAATCTTTCAGGTGTTTTTTGCCTTCAGCAGATTTGAAAAATAATTCTCGTCTA
>MWWA01000397.1_pt1 | contig 11463 bp, 16 predicted proteins | sample 1047341 | NCBI WGS metagenome assembly MWWA01 (sample SAMN06349978, study PRJNA376086) | soil metagenome | isolation source: MS5-1 sample Antarctic (ecotone) soil | place: Antarctica | collected 2015-01-13
ACGGGTGTTTTGCCAAAACCACGCGCATATTTACTTGACCGAAGAGCGTTTCGAGATATGCGCCGAAGCGGTGCAGAATCGGCACGAGGTCTTTTTGGCTGGTGGTTATTAAAACTTCTTCGATAAATCGCTCGATGGTTTCCATATCTTTATAAAACAAAAATTGGAGCGTCAAACCGAGAAAGTCAATCAATTGGGTGTGCAGAGAATCCAACGGATAAGTTTCAGGATTTTGCTCGGCTTTTTTCACCGCTTGCAGAATTTCCCACAATGCTTGGCGCAATGAGAGCGATTGTTCGAGTTTTGATTGAAAGTTCGGGAAAATCTCCGTCGGTTCGACATTCGGCTCAATCAACTTGGCAAAACTAATCACGGTTTGCTGAAAGCTATCGTTTAAAAGCGCGTAGGCGGTTTCCAATTTGGCATAAACCGAAGGTGTCGGGCGAATCTAGCAGAAGCGTCGAATGCGTCAGCCGAAATTCTTTCGTCCAATCGCGTGAAGCGGCTTTGGCGCGGCTTTCTTCAACAAAAGAATGATTGCGGACATTCAAAAAACTTTCCAAACCCGAAAGCCATAAACCGAGTTCAAATAACAATTCGCTAAAATCATTGGTGGGAAAAACAGACACGGTTTTGTCCCCGACAACATTTGCCGATGCTGGATTTGTTGGATTAAAAGTTGTGGTTGTAGTTACGTTTTGCCGTCGGCAACCAACCAAAATTCGCTTTCCGGCACACGGTCGGTGTTCAATTCAACGCCTCGTGCGTAACTCAAAACTTGTTCGAGATAAACGGGGAAATTTTCCAAAGCGGATTTATAACGGTCGCTTCCCGCCGCCCTATATTCTTCCGCCATTCCCAAAAACTCCGTCTTTAGTTCGGTGGTCGGCTCAATTAAAGTTACGTTTTTTTTGTTCACGGATTCAACGGCAAATATCTTTCTTGAATAATTCTTAAAAACTCCGTTGGCTTGACGATTTTCAAAGGGCGAAATTTCTGCCGAAACTCTTTTGCTTCCATTGTAAAATCGGTCATTAAATCAAGCAAATCTCCGTCCCAACTGACGATATAATTTGCTTGAATTTCAAAGGCGAGATTAAGATAAGGTTCGTCTTTTTTATCGCGTGGTAATTCAAAATATTTGCCGACTGAGCGAACAAAAGTTGTATTTTCTCTGACATCTTGAAGAAAAGCGTCAACCATTTCGGGCATGGTGTGTGGAAATTTGGTTTGTAATTCGGGTCTAGTTAAAACGTCTTTGACTTCATTCAAAATATCACGACTGACAAATATCTCGATTAAGCCTTCATCAGCCAACTTTTTACATTTCGCCGCCGTGCCTTTGTCGGAAACAAACGCCTGTAAATAAATATTACAATCAAAAACGGATTTTATTTTTTTTGGCGGCATCGTTTATTTTTCAGCCGTTTGCTTTTCCTGCCAAACTTTATCGCGCAAATCGTCAAAAAAGCCGTTTAAATCTTCTTCGCTCATCCCACTTTCGTCAAAATCCTGACGGACGGGCGCGAGAATTTCGTCTAATGAAGGACGCAAGAGTTGTTTTTTCAACAACTCTTCAATGTAATTTTGAATAGTTTTACCATCCGCCGAAGCCTTTTCCTGCAAAACTGTTTCAACTTCCGACGATAAATCAATTGTGATTGTCATAGTTTTTACCTCAAACAAATTATAGCACTGTCGTTATTTATTGCTGTTTCCCACTTTCGGGCTAGGTTCTTCTTTTGGTTGCGGCGTTTCTTTCGGTCTTGGCTTTTCTTTGGGTTGTGGCTGTTCCATTTGCGGCTGGGGCTTTTCCGTCTTTGGTTTGTCTTTATTGGCAAAATCAATCCGTTTTTTTCCGGCTTCGGCTTTTTCCAGCAAATCTAGGGCGTAAGAATTATTTTCATCGAGTTCGACGGCTTTTTTCAGAAAGCGCACGGCTTCTTCATATTGGGCAAGTTTTATCAAAATCGCGCCGAGTTCGGTTTGATATTCGCTGTCTTCGGGGCTGAGTTTGACGGCTTGGCGCAGGGCTTTTTCGGCTTCTTTGTCTTTGTTGAGTTTGTTATAAGAACGTCCGAGATTGAAATGTGCCGCGGCATTTTTCGCATCTTTTTTGAGAATTTTTTCGTAAGCCTTTGCCGCATTTTCAAACGCTTTGTCCGAATCGCTTAACACGGGTTCGTCTTTTTTGCCTTTTTTGGTCGGAGTCGCTTCTTCTTCGACGACAACTTGCGCGTTTTCCAATTCTTTTTCACGCAGCGAATAGGCAATGCCGAGTTGAAAATAGGCTTCGGCTAAATCGGGATTTAATTTAACGGCTTGTTTTAAGGCATCAATCGCTTTTTCGGTTTCAATTGCTTCCAGATATTTATTGCCTTCCGCCAAAGCCGTTTCCGCATCGGTAAAAGTCGGCACGGGAACATCTTCTTTTTTAGCAGTATTTTGATTTTCGTTTGCTATTGGTGTTGCGGTGTCAGCCGTATTTTGATTCTCATTGGTAGTTTTATCATTTCCGCAACTTGCCGAAAAAAGCGTCAATAAACCCAAGAATAAAACAATAACAATTCTTTTCATAACTTTAAATTTTCTGATTTTATCCCGGGGGAAAGATAAAAGGTCGTCCGCCGAGCAGATGGACGTGCAGATGAAAAACCGTCTGTCCGCCGTCGGCGTTGGTATTGATAACCGTGCGATAACCGTCTTCTGCAAAATCTTTTTCGCGGGCAAATTGCGCCGCCGTCAAAAGCAAATGTCCGAGTGTTTCTTTATGCTTTTCTTCGGCTTTATCAAGCGAGTCGAAATGCTCACGCGGCACAATCAAAACGTGCGTCGGGGCTTGCGGGCTGATGTCTTTAAAAGCTATGCAGACCTCATCTTCATAAACTTTTGAGGACGAAATTTCACCAGCAATAATTTTGCAAAAAAGACAATTTTCTCGGCTCATATCGAAGTTATTATTAAATCACACGAAAGAAATTCGGACAATTCCCAAACAGAAATTTTGCCTCTAATCACTCGGCGGTCATTGTCAGATTTTCGGTAATGCGTTCGATATTTGCGCCGACTGAGCGAAGTTTTTTGACGATTGTTTCATAGCCGCGGTCAATGTGATAAACGCGGTCAATCAGCGTTTCGCCCGACGCGCACAACGCCGCCAAAACGAGCGAAGCCGAAGCGCGTAAATCAGAAGCGATAATTTTTGCGCCCATCAATTGCGTTTTGCCGCGCACAACCGCCGTGCTGCCTGAAATCTGAATGTCCGCGCCTAGTCGGATAAGTTCCGAAGCGTGCATAAAACGGTTTTCAAAAATTGTTTCGACGATGTTTGACGCGCCTGCGGCTTGCGTCATCAAAGCCATATATTGCGCCTGCATATCGGTTGGAAAGTTTGGATGCGGTTCAGTCGTTACGTCTTTTGCAACCAAGCCGTTTGCACAGCATTTGACCAGCAATGTGCTTTGATTTAGCTCGCTGATTTCAACGCCGACGGCGCGAAGTTTTTCGATGACGGCGGTTAGATGTTGCGGATTACAACTTTTGATTTCGAGTTCGCCTTGTGTCATCGCCGCCGCAACGATAAAAGTTCCCGTTTCGATGCGGTCAGGAATAATGGTATGTTCCGCGCCGTTCAAGCCTTCGATGCCGTCAATCAATATCGTTTCAGTTCCCGCACCTTTTATTCTCGCGCCCATTTTATTTAAGAGTTCGGCTAAATCTTCGATTTCGGGTTCGCGGGCGGCATTGTGGATTTTTGTTTTGCCCTTTGCCAAAACCGCCGCCATCATCAGATTTTCCGTGCCTGTAACGGTAACTTTTTCAAACGAAACTTCCGCGCCGACAAGTCTGCCTTTCAGCGCACGCGCCACGACATCGCCCGATTCGAGCGAAACTTTTGCGCCGAGTTGTTCAAACGCCCGAAGGTGAAGGTCAATCGGACGAGTTCCAATCGCACAACCGCCAGGAAGCGAAACTTTCGCTTGTCCGAAACGCGCCAACAGTGGACCCAAAGCCAAAACACTCGCCCGCATCGTTTTAACGAGTTCATAAGGTGCTTCAAAAACTTCGATATTTTTCGCTTTGACTTTATGTGTGCGAAGTTCGGGCGTAAGAACGGTTGCGCCCAAATCTTCAAGCAAACGGCGTTGCGTGATTAAATCTTTAACATATGGAACATTGTGCAAAGTTACGGTTTCAGCAGTCAAAAGCGTCGCCGCAAGACACGGCAAAGCGGAATTTTTCGCGCCGCTTATTTCAATTTTTCCTGTAAGCGGTTGTCCGCCTCGAATCAAAAATTTATCCATCTAATCATTAGTTGACGGTTGGCAGAGAAACAGTTTTCATAATTAACCAAATTTCGCCAATGACAACTTATCCTTATACAAAGTAATTGGAAATCTTATCACGAGTTCGGCGAGAATAAAAAGCGCAACCCGCAGTTTGATAATTAACTGCGGGTTGAATTTTATGCTGATTTGCGTGAATGTTATGGATTGTTAGTTGTTTGCTCTTTTGGTGTTCACGTCTTGGTTAATCTGTTCGACATCAACCTCCGTGCTACGCACCGTATCGCTAACGACTTCTTCGCGTTCTTCGACATTTTTGCCGATGGAAATTTCCTCAACGACGCGGGCTTGTTTGGAAACAACGGCTTGTTCGGCGCGTTCGGTAATTTCGATGTCGCCTTCCTGAAAGTTTGCCATATCAGCGTCGGTTACGGCGCGATTGACCGGCTGACGATTAACCGTAACGTGTTCTTCGCGCAGACGAATTGTTTCTTCGACCGGCTTTTCGATAATCCGACTGCGAATTCGCGCACCGCCGGTTTCAACCGTGCGTTTGCCGATTTGCAAATCTTCTTCCATCACCGGAATATTCATATCGCCTTCGGTAGCTTGACTCGTCTGCGCGAAATTTTGTTGATTTTGACCGGTTTGCGCGAAGTTTTGTTGATTTTGACCGCCGCGTTCGTTCACGTCAACCGCGCCGTTGCGGTCAAGAATCTCGGCGGCTTTTGCCGCTTTTTCCGCTGAATCGGTTTGCACGGTCAAGATAGCTTCGGTTTGTCCGGCGGCATTGGAATAGGTTTGCGCTTCCGGCGCGTTATTGCCGAACATAGAATCAAAAAAATTGCTGATGCTACTGCCGACCGATTCATTGCTCGTATTCGTCGGCGTGTCCATCGCCGTCTTTCCACCTTTGGTGTTTGCAACATCGAGACTTTCAAGCCCAAAACCGTTTTTTACCAAGTCCTGCGATGCCATTTCCGCTTCATTTCGGCTATCGAATAAGCCGATTACTGTATGTGTCATTTTGTTTGTCATTATATATCTCCTTCCCTTGTTCGTTTAAGGTAAATCTAATTATTGCCAAAAAGGTGGCAACGCCTTTTAGTTTAATTGCCGATATTTTCCTTGTCGGCAATCCGTATTACATCAATTTCCTCTTGGCGTAAAGTTACGCTTTGCGGTTGATGTGTTTCAACAACCTGTCGGCTGACGCGCACTTCTTCGACTAACTTTAGCCGCTTTTCTATGACGAGATGTTCTTCGACGACCGAAAAAATCATCACATCGCCTTCATAGCGCACCGCCGGAATCGAGTCAACATATTTATCCCGCGGCACTCGTTCAAAAGTTACGTCTTCACGCATAAGCGGCATGTCAATCAATTCTTCGTGTTCGCTGACTCGTTTGGAAATGCGAATTTTTCCCGTTTCGACCACTCGTTTATCGAGAAACGCCTCTTCTTCGATAACCGGAATGACCATTGGTTGTTGGTTAAGTTCGATTTCCGATTCAGACCTATCTGCCGTATTCGTAGCTTGATTGGTTTCCATACACTTGTTTCCTTCCTTAAAACCTTTCTGCAACAATTGTTCCACGCTAAAACTTCGCCGCCGGTAAAAATGTGTTTTGTTTTAAGCCTCTAAGAAATTATTTGAAAATTCAAGATTTTTGCCCAGTCGCTCCGCGAAACACACGAAATATACGAAAAAAAGAAGAATTATTTTGATTTTTGTATTATTTTTCGTGCATTTCGCGGAGCGACTGGGCAAAAAATAATTTTCAAATAGCTTAGTAAGCAAAAATTTTTGGACGTAAAGGCAAAAGTAAAAGTACAGCCGTCAAATTGGCTTTCACTTTTTACTTTTGCTTTGTTTATCTAATTGGCGGCATTGGTTGGCGGGTTTGTTGTTGAGCTTGTTGGCTCACGTCTTCCGCCGCTTCCTTCATTTTCGGAAGGGCTTGTTTTCCTTTTTCGTGCCAACCCTTCACAATTTCAGCGGCGGTTTCACGTCCGCCGAGTCCGAAAGCCAAACCGAGTGCCAAGGCAACCGCGCCGACCGTCGCCATAAATAAAGTGTTGACCAATGTAACGGCGATTCCGATTTGATTTATCGCAATAACGACGGCAAACGCCCAAACCGCGACATTGGTAATCGTCGCCAACAATTCGGGATTGCCCAAATCGGCTCTTGATGCCGCGCCGCGCACGAGGCTCGACAACGCGCCCGCCGCTAATCCGCCAATCACCAAAACAACTAAGGCAACCACCAAATTCGGCAGCCACAACAACAGTTGACGCAAAACGTCCGACACCGCCGGCAGTCCGAGCGCGTCAAACGCCGCAACCAACACGATTAAGCGGACAAACCACTTGGCAATTAAAGCGATAAAGCCCGCCGAATCGGTTCTCACGCCCATTCTGCTGACAAAATCGCCAAACCCGGAGCGCGTTGCTAAATCGTTAAACTTCACCGTCCGCAATAACGCGGCAACTCCTTTTTCAATTAAATTGGCAATAAACCAGCCAACAATTAAAATGACGACAAAACCGATAACTCTCGGAATCGCCGCCAAAAACATTCCAACTGCGTTATACAGTGAAAGCATCACCGCATCGCCCCAATCTCTAATTCCTGTTTGCATATTTTTTCCTTCCCTTGTTCGTTAAAAATAATTTTCAGGCTACTTTCGCCCTTTTCCTGTCGGCTTAATCGTTGCGCCGCTTCCATTTCAATTCGATTTCCATTGATTCTTCCGTCTCGCCGCGCTCGTATTCGATTTCGATTGTCGCCGACGGCGGCACATAAACGCGCTCGCCGGCAATTTGGATTTCAAAAGTTTCTTCCGCTTCCAGAGCTATCGCCAAACGCAGCAGTTTATTGACCATTGCCTTTGCCGACTAAGTTTTTTCAATATCTGTTTCAGCTTTCATTTTATTCATCTCCTCCCCTTAATTCGTTTTATAAATCTTTATGCCGCCAAAAATATAGCCATTGCTCCCGCCAACGAAACTCACGTCGCATTACCCCAATCTCTAATTCCTGTTTGCACAAAATTTCCCTTCCTTGATTTTAGTGTCTGATTTTCAGACATAATATTTGATGAAGCGTAATCTTATGCAAATTCTTTGCCACAATCGTAACGCGACGCAGCCGAGATTGGCATTTGATTGCTTTTGCCATTAAATTAAGGTGTCAAAACAATTTTGCGCCAATCGTTTTTCTCAACATTAAATTGTTCGTAAGCCGTCGGTGCTTCCGACAATTTTAAGCGGTGCGAGATGACAAACGACGGGTCAATTTTGCCTTCTTCAATCGCCGATAGAAGCGGCGACAGATATTTGTGCATATTGGTTTGTCCCATTTTGAAGGTCAAGCCTTTGCCAAACGCCGCACCCATCGGGAATTTATCTAAGAATCCGCCATAAACACCCGGAATCGAAACCGTGCCGCCTTTGCGACAACAGAAAATCGCTTGTCGAAGCGCGTGTGGTCTATCGGTTGCCAAAAAGACGGCGGCTTTGGCGTAATCAAGAATCGAATCGGGCGAAGTTCCGTGCGATTCGAGTCCGACGGCATCAATACACGAATCAGGTCCGATTCCGCCCGTCAAATCTTTTAATTTGTCAAAAACTTCTTCTTCGTCAAAATTGATTGTTTCCAGATTTTCGTTTTCCGACCTCGCCAAATCGAGCCGATCTTGGTAATGGTCAATCAAGACGACTTTCTCCGCGCCCAACATAAACGCCGATTTGACGGCAAATTGTCCGACTGGTCCTGCGCCCCAAACCGCCACTGTGTCGCCTTCTTGAATATTGCAGTTTTCCGCCGCTTGATAACCCGTCGGGAAAATATCCGATAAAAATAAAACCTTTTCATCTTCAATCGAATCGGGAACTTTTATCGGTCCGACATCGGCAAACGGAACGCGCACATATTCGGCTTGACCGCCCGCAAATCCGCCCATCATATGTGAGAAACCAAAAAGTCCCGAACCTGTAAAACCATAAAGCGTTTCCTGCGCTTCGGGTGTCGGGTTTGAATTGTCGCAAAGCGACCACAAATCTTTTTTGCAGAAAAAACAATTGCCGCAAGCAATCGTAAAAGGCACGACAACCTTGTCGCCTTTTTTCAAATTTGTAACATCTTTGCCGATTTCGATGACTTCGCCCATAAACTCGTGTCCGAGAATGTCGCCGGCTTTCATCGTCGGAATATAACCGTTATAAAGATGCAAATCAGAACCGCAAATCGCGGTTTTCGTAATTTTAAGAACCGCATCACGCGAATTCAAAATCGTCGGGTCAGGCACGTTTTCAACGCGCACATCGTGTTTTCCATTCCAACATACTGCTTTCATAATTGTAAAAATCCTCCTTGTTCTTTTTTAAGCTAATTGTTTGTCAGCCATTTTAAGCCTCTTTGCCTTTCGCCGTTTCTTCCGTGATTTGCCGACCTAATTTATTCGGATTGAAATATGCAAAAAAGCGCGTAATTTTTTCGCCGTCCATTTCCAGAATGCTCACGCCTTCATAATTGATCTCTCCGCCGTCCACACTCGTTCCGCTAGTCGTCCATTCGAGCGCGACAATCTCGTCGGAAATGATTTTGTTGCGAAATTCCGAATTGACCTCGCCCAATGTGGCGTGGTAATTTTTCCAAAACTCACGGGCGTTCAATTTGTGAGAGTTGCCAATCGTAACGACATTGCCAACCTCCGCGTCTTCGGCGAAAAGCGACGCGATTTGCTCGACATCGCCGTTTGTTTCCAAATTTTTTAATGCTTCGATAAAGTTTTCTGCTATTTCGTGTGCCATTTTTTGTTCTCCATTTTTGCATTCAAAGTCCGCGCCTTTGATTTCTATCTCTTTAACCAGAAACCAGAAACCAGAAACCGAATTTTATGCCTTCGCCGCTTTCGCTTTCGGCTGTGCCTCGCGTCCCGAAGGTTGACCTTCGATTTTCATAATCAAACCCGCTTCCATCAAGCGTTTAAAACGGCGCAAATCTTCGGCGACTTGCTGCGACGGTTCTTCGCCGAAAAATTTGGCGACGAGTGAGCCGATTTTTCCCGCCGGCGGTTCGTAAGTTAAGACTACGCGGACGACTGTGCCGCGATTTGTCGTCGGTAGAAATTCGACTGTGCCGGAGTTTTTAATTTCGGAAATTTCCGCCGATTTCCACCCGATTTTTTCGTTTTCGACATCGCTCGTCAATTCCGCGTCCCATTCAACCGAATAGCCAAGCGGGGCTTTTGCCTGCCAATGCGAAGTTTTTTCGCCCGTGTTTTTGACTGATTCGAGATGATTCATAAATTGCGGCAGATTTTCAAAGTTGCGCCAGAACGCATAAAGTTCCGCCGCCGATTTATTTATCGTAACCGACTGTTTGACGTGGATTTTTCCCGCTAAAAAACCTTTTGAAGAAGCGGTTTTTTCTCCTGCTTGCTTGTTCGTATCCACATCCAAAGCGTCATAAACCTGACAATGCCCGGTTGTTCCGCGCAACGCCAAACCGCCGCCCAAAATTGAAAGAGCCGCACCCGAAACACCGCCGCGCTTGATGCCGTAAGCAAGAAGTGCGCCGCCTGCCGTCGCCGAAATCACTCTTTCGGTTGGGCTGACGTTGGTGCTCATATTAGTTAAAATATCCGTTAATGATTTTTCTTGTTTTTGTTTCATAATTACTTCCTTCCCTCGTTTAAGTTAATTGTTCCGTCGGTTTCAACTCGTTATTTCGATACGATTCTTTATCAGCCAGAGCCGTCAAAAACGATGGTGAAACAAACGATGTGCTGTCTTTGCCGAGCGCGTGATTTTCACCGATGCCGCCCGCCGACGGTAAAATTCGATTGACCAGCGCGGAAATTTCCGCCGTCAATTCTGGAAATATTGCGTTGGCTTTGGCGGCAAGTTGAGCTTGAATCGAAATAATCAATTCCGCGTCGCCGCGCCGACACGCTTCGACAATTTGTTGCGCCGCGCTTTCCGCACTAATCGAAGCTAACGGAAAAGCGTCGCTGATACTAAACCACGCATATTCCAAAGTATTCTTGCCTTTGAAAACCGCGTTGACGTGGCTTCCCGTCCGCATCAAGCCGGGACAAACCGTCGTAACGTCAATATTGTCTTTGGCGAGTTCGACCCGCATTGCGCCCGACAAACCGACTAAAGCAAATTTGCTTGCCGAATAAGGCGCAAGATGCGGAACGCTCATTTTTCCGCCGATGGATGAAATATTGACGATTTTGCCTTCGCCCGTTTCGCGCATTTTCGGGATAACCGCGCTCATCGTGTAATACGCGCCCCAAAAATGCACGTCCATCGCGTCTTCAAAATCTTGCTTGGTTTGCACTTCCAGAGGTCCGACTTGAATCACGCCCGCGTTATTTATCAAAATGTCAATCTGTCCGTAATGATTGCAGACCGTTTCAATCATCCGATTAACTTCGTTTTGATTTCGGACATCGCAGACAACATCTAAAACTTCCGCGCCATAGCTTTCCAAATCTTCTTTCGCCCGCTTTAATTCCTCGCCGTCCCGCGCACAAATAGCAATCTTCGCACCTTCACGCGCCAAAGTTCGCGCCAAAACTAAACCGAGTCCACGCGAACCGCCTGTAATCAAAACTGTTTTGTCTTGAAAACTATATTTTCTACGCGGTTTTCCCCAAACCGTATAAGCCGTGATTGCACCGACACCAACCGCCGTCGCCAACCACCAAGCGTTCCTTTTTCTTTCTTCCACTTTGTAAAACCTCTGTCGCCTTTTTAGTTTGATTAAGCAAGTAAAGTGCCACGCCGGATTTTAATTGTGTGAGCATTTAACTTTGGTAGTAAAGTAAAAGTAGGGCTGAAGAAAATTATCCACAGATAAACACAAATAGACACAGATTTTTTCTGATGGTTAAAGAAAATCTGTGTCTAGGCGAAGCGGAATGTTTATCTGTGGATAAAAAGAATGAAAAAATTAATTTTTAGAAAAACTTTATCCGCGTTTCTTTTCCGGTCTGCTTTTAATCGGTGCGCTTGTTTTCGGTGAAACATCAGCACCGACACCAACCGCCGTCGCCAACCACCAAGCGTTCCTTTTTCTTTCTTCCACTTTGTAAAACCTCTGTCGCCTTTTTAGTTTGATTAAGCAAGTAAAGTGCCACGCCGGATTTTAATTGTGTG
>MWWA01000398.1_pt1 | contig 11458 bp, 11 predicted proteins | sample 1047341 | NCBI WGS metagenome assembly MWWA01 (sample SAMN06349978, study PRJNA376086) | soil metagenome | isolation source: MS5-1 sample Antarctic (ecotone) soil | place: Antarctica | collected 2015-01-13
ACCATGTGCAAACCGGGGACGGGCAGGACGGCGTGGCAGCGATGCGCGCCTTCGCAGAGGGTGAATTCCGCGCCTTCCGCGGTCTGGACAATTTCGCGCGCCTGCACTTCGCCGGCATCGATCCCGGCAAAAATGACGCGGGCCGAAGTGCGCCGGGCGATGGCGTCGGCGAATTCATCGCTTCGATTCAGGATAAGGGTGCCCTCCGCCGGGAGCGCGGCGGCGAGTTCGCCCTTCTCCTGCGCAATGGCTTCGCGCGTGCCCATGAATTCCACATGCGCGATGCCGATGTTGGTGATGATCGCGACATCCGGCCGCGCCAGTTGCGCGAGCGGGGCGATCTCGCCCGGATGATTCATTCCGATCTCCCAAACGCCGATCTGGTCGCGGGCGGCGGCCTCGAGCATGGTTTGCGGCAGACCGACGTGGTTGTTGAAATTGCCTTCGGTTTTGGCGACCCGAAAACGATGCCCCAGAACGGAGGCGGTAAAATCCTTCGTGCTCGTTTTGCCGTTGCTCCCGGTAATGGCGACGACCTTTATGCCTAACGAGCGGCGGTAGTGGGCGGCGACCTGTTGATAGGCCACGAGCGTGTCCGCGACCCGGAGGATCGAGAAATCAGGCGCCAGTTTTCCGTTCCACTTCGTTTCCACGATCGCGCCGGCGGCGCCGCGCTCCATCGCCTGGGAGACAAATTTGTGACCGTCGAAATTATCGCCGCGCAGGGCCACGAAAAGATCGCCCGGCTGGACCGATCTCGAGTCGGTACTCAGGTTGGTGATGAGGCGATTGCCGTGGCCCTTCTGGACAGCGGCTCCGGCGAACTGCGCCACCTGGTCAATTGAGAGCGGATCCATTTCCTAAAATTCCAGCGGTCGATTCTCGAGCGCGCGCAGCGCCATCTGGCGGTCGTCGAACGGGATCGTGTGGTCGGCAAACTCCTGGTAAGTCTCGTGCCCTTTCCCGGCGATGAGGATGATGTCGCGCGGCTGCGCCAGGGCGATGGCGTGCGCGATCGCTTCCGTGCGCTCCGGGACGTTCTCGAAATTCTCCGAGCGAAATCCTTTTGTCACATCGGCGATGATCGCGAGCGGATCTTCCTTCCGCGGGTTATCGGAGGTGATGATGCTGTAGTCGGCGTTTTGATCGGCGACCCGGCCCATGAGCGGGCGCTTCTGTTTGTCGCGGTCGCCGCCAGCGCCGAAGACGACGATGAGGCGGCGCGGGCTGAGTTCGCGCAGGGTCTTGAGGACATTGAGGAGCGCGTCGGGCGTGTGGGCGTAATCGACGAAGACCTGGAACTGGCGTTTTGCCGGGACCATTTCGAGGCGACCGGGCACCTGGGGCGACTTGGCCAGGCTGAGGACCGCCTCGCGCAGGCTCACGCCTAACGAATTGGCGGCGGCGAGTGCGGCCATCGCGTTCATGACGTTGAAGCGGCCGATGAGCGGGACGCGGACGAGATAGATTTTGCCGCGGGCATCGAGCTGGAAAGAGGTGCCGCTGAATTCGGCCCGGTAATTGGAAGCGCGGAAATCGGCCCGCGCGCCCATCCCGTAGGTGATGACCGGGACGTCGTCGCCGAGGCGTTTCACCAGCAGTTCGCCGTAGCGATCGTCGATGTTGATCACGGCGCTCGCCTGCTTTTTGTTCAGCTGATTTTTCAGTCCGGTGAAGAGGAGCGCCTTGGCCTCGAAGTAGTCCTCCATCGTCTGATGAAAATCGAGATGGTCCTGGGTGAGATTGGTAAAGACGGCGACGTCCCATTCCAGGCCGCGGGTGCGATCCTGCGCCAGGGCGTGGGACGAGACTTCCATCATCGCCGCCTTGCAACCGGCGCCGGCCATTTGTGAGAGCATTTCCTGGAGATCGAGCGACTCGGGCGTGGTCCGCGTGGCAGGCAAGACGCGCTCGCCGATCTCGTAGCGCACGGTCCCGATCAACCCGCTGCGCAGCCCGGCGTTTTCGCAGACGTGCTTGAGGAGAAAGGTGGTCGTCGTCTTGCCGTTCGTCCCGGTGACGCCGGCCATTTTCAGACGCAGCGCGGGCTTTTGGAAAAAGGTAAACGCCAGGTCGGCCAGGGCGACGCGGCTATCCTTGACCACGATGGAGGTGGCGCGGGAATGCGACTCCGGGCGTTCCACCACGATCGCCGACGCGCCTCTCTCGATCGCCTGTTCGGTGAATTTATGGCCATCAACATTGGCGCCGCGGACCGCGACGTAGAGGCCGTTTTTCTGCACCCGGCGGGAGTCATAGAAGATGCCGTCGACCTCGCGGTCGAGCGGACCGAGGACTTCCTGGACTGGTATGGAGTCTGCGAGAATTTTGAGCTGCATGAGGCGTGAACACGCGAGGCGGGGGAATCTAACGGGCATTAGTTAAGGCGACTCGTCCGGCCGGTTTCTGCGTTTCAATTTCCTCATGCGGCTCAAGATCGAGATACCGCGCCGCCTGTTCCGCGACGCGGGAAAAAATGGGTCCGGCGACAGTGCCGCCGTAGTTCAGATTGGGGTCCTTGGGCTTGGCCTCGTCGAGCACGACGAGGGCGACGAAGGCCGGATTTTCGGAAGGAAGAAAGCCGCTGAAGGAGACAACGTACTTGTTCTTTTCGTAGCCGCCGCCCGGGGCGACTTTTTGGGCGGTGCCGGTTTTGCCGGAGATGGCGAAACCGGGCACGGCTGCCTCGGCCGCGGTCCCGCGTTTGCTGACGACGCCGCGGAGGGCAAGCGCGATCTGCGAGGCGCTCTCCGGCGAGATTACCTGCCGGACGACGGTCGGCTGGAGGGCGGCGGAGACCTTGCCCTTCTCGTCCACGATCGTCTTGACGATGCGCGGCTGGACCAGCTTGCCGCCGTTGGCGATCGTCGCCATCGCCATCAACATCTGCAAGGGCGTGACGCCGACTTCGTGGCCCATCGGGATGCGGGTGATGGAAATCTTGCTCCAGCTCCGTGGCGGATGAACCATGCCGCGGATTTCGCCCGGCAGCTCGATGCCGGTGCGGTCGCCAAAACCAAAGCGGCGGATGTATTCGTAGAACTTCTGTTCGCCCAGCATCATCGCCAGCTTGGCCGCGCCGATGTTGCTGGAATGGATGAGAACATCCTGCACGCTGAGAGCGCCGTAGCCTTTGTGGCCGTGATCGTGGAGCGGCCGGCCGAAGACATTCCAGACGCCGTTCTCGCAGAAGATGATCGAGTCGAGACCGACCTTGCGTTCGTTGAGCGCCGCCGCCGCGGTGACGATCTTGAAGGTCGAGCCCGGCTCCATCAGGTCGATGATGGCGCGGTTTTTCATCTCCTCCGGTTTCGCTTCCGCGCGAAGATTGAGATCAAAGTTGGGTCGGTTTGCCATGGCCAGGATCTCGCCGGTCTGCGGCCGCATCAGGATGATGGTCGCCTTGGCCGGCCGGTATTCGCGCATGGCGGCGTCGAGCTCGTTCTCGACGATCATCTGCAGGCCCATGTCGATCGTGAGGTGAACCTGCGAGCCGTTGCGCGGAGCGCGTTCCAGTCCGCGGTAGAGGACGATTTCGCGACCCTGCGCGTCGCGCTCGATGTAACGATAACCGTTCTCCCCCCGCAGATAATTATCCATCGACGCCTCCACCCCCTGGATGCCTTTCTGATGGAAATCGGAAAAACCGATGACGTGGCAGAGCATCGGCCCGTTGGGATAAACCCGCACCGTGCCGCGTTCGCAGTAAATGCCGCGCAGCTTTTCCGCGTGCAAAGTTTTCTCGAGGATGCGGGCGTCGGCATCGGGCACCTCGCGCTTCAGGACGATGTAACGACGGCGGCTGTTGATCTTCTCCGCCACCTCGTTAGGCGGAAGCTGTAGGCTGCGGGCCAGGATCGGAACGAGGGCGGCGGCATCGGTGATTAACGAGCCGTCGGCCACCACCGTTGCGACCGGGACATTCTGCGCCAGCACTTCATGGCTGGCGTCATAAATCGCACCGCGCTCCGCCAGGATGGTGTGGCGGCCGACGTTTTTATCCGCGGCCAGCTTGCTGTAGTGATCGTGCATCACCAGCTGGAGGTAGATCAGCCGGTAGGAGAAGACGCTAAAGAGGAGCGCGAAGAAAACGCAGACCAGGGCGCAACGGGTTCGGCCATTCCACTTCATGGGCGGCTTCGCTGGTTAACCACCGGCTGCACCTCATCCTCGCCCGCGGGGTGGCTCGAGGAATTCAGCCTAACGATGCTCTGTTCCGTGATCGGAATCATCTGGAGGTAGCCTTCCTTCAGTCGCCGCTGCAGGGCGGTGCGGGAAGTAAGGGCGGCGATCTGCACCTTGGCGTCCTCGTTCTGGGTGCGGGTGGCGATCAAGTCCTGCTCCAGCGCGCGACGCTGCACGCCCTGGTGGTGGAGCTGGACGCTGAGGTAGACGTAGCTCAGGCCGGTGGCGGCGAGAAAAGCCACGATCACGATCCAGCGCGCGAGGGCCGGGGCATCGATCGGGTTAAAATTTTTCCGCCGGCGCCGGTTCATCCGATCCTTTCTGCGACGCGCAATTTGGCGCTGCGGGAACGCGGGTTGGCCCGTTGCTCGACCGCGTCGGGTTCGATCGGTTTCGAAGTGATCAGTCGCAGGCAGTAGTCTGGGTTCGGTCGCGGCGCGGGCCATTCCGGCCGGTCGAGGAACTCGCGGCTGCGGTCGCGGAAGAAATTTTTCACGATTCGGTCCTCGAGTGAATGAAAAGTGATGACCGCGATCCGGCTGCCGGGTTCAAGGCGGCTCGTTAGGGCAAGGAGACCTTCCGCGAGCGCGCCCAGCTCGTCGTTCACTTCCATCCGCAAGGCCTGGAAAACCTGGGTCGCGGGATGGCGCCGCCCGTGGCGGCCGACGGTTTTCTCGATCGCCTTGGCGAGCGCGAGGGTTTCGCGAAAAGGCGTTTCCTGGCGCAGCTTTACGATCTGGCTGGCGATACGGCGCGCGGCCGGTTCTTCGCCCAGCTCGCGGAAAATATTCCTCAGCTCTTCTTCGGTGTAGCTGTTGACGACTTCGGAGGCGGTCAGCTCGCGGCGCGGATCCATTCGCATGTCGAGCGGACCGTTGCGCATGAGGCTGAAGCCGCGGTCGCCGTTTTCCAACTGCCGCGAGGAAACGCCGAGATCGAGGAGTGCGCCGCCGATCTGGGCAATCCCGAGCTCGTCGAGGACGCGACCCGCGTCGCGAAAGTTGGCCCGGTGCAGAGTGACGCGGCGGCCGAAATTCGTCAGGCGCGCGCCGGCGAATTCCAGCGCGTCCGGATCCTGGTCGAGGGCGAGGACATCGGCGCCCGTATGCAGGATGCCCTCGGTATGTCCGCCGCCGCCGCAGGTGCCATCGAGAATGAGCGAACCCGGCCGCGGCGCGAGCAGCTCGATCGCTTCAGTCGCGAGCACCGGGCGATGGTAGGTAAAGTCTTCCATATCCTGCGCCTCCTCATTGATCAGCAGCGGGCCGGTCGCGAAGCGGATGGACCGTTCAAATAACAGGGCGTTCATTCGAGGTTCGTCCCGCTAGAGTCCGACCATGTTGGCCACATGCTGATAGGTAGGATGCTCCTCGGTATGGGCGACCTCGCGCCGTTTCAGGTTCCAGATCTCGAAACGCCCGCGCCCGCCGACGAGGGCGATCTCGCGTTTCAGGTCGAGTTTTTTGCAAAGATCATCCGGCAAGACGAGGCGGCCCTGTTTATCGGAGGCGCCGTGCTGGGCCTGGGCGTGGAGTTGACGAAAAAAGGTGCGGAGATCGCGCGCCGTGACGCCGGCCACGCTCTCGGCCGCGGCGCTGATCTTCTCGAATTCGTGCGGCGGCATGACGAGCAGGAATTGCCCGTTCGGCTCGGGGACCATGAGGAATTCCTCGCCCGCGCCGTTGCGTCGCCAGCGGGAGGGGATGGTGACGCGATGTTTCTCGTCGAGTTGATGACGAAATTCTCCGGCGTAAAAAGCTGAGTTTGAAGAGACCGAATCCATACCGCAGGAGATTTATTCCAAATTAATCCACTTCCCCCCACTTTAAACCACTGCGAGTTTCACGGGTCAATAAAATAAATGCCGGTTTGCGCGCTTTTCTTTCGCTCCGTAAATTCCGGCCCCGCCCATGTTTCGGCCTTTTCTTACTTTGATCTTCGCCTTTGCCGCCGCCTGTGGCGGCCTGCCCGCGCTCGCGCAGACGACCGATGACGCCGTCCGGGTGACCGTGACGATGAACCCCGACGGCTCGAAGACGGTCTACCAAACCGACGGCGCAAATCGCCGCTCCACCGCCATCACCACCGGCGCGAACGGTAAAACCCAGGGGAAGATAATCTACCGGCTCGACGGCAACGGCCGCTACGAGAGTGGCGAGGTTTTCGCGGCCAGCGGCGCCTTGCGTTTCAAAACCCGCTATCGCTACGACGCGGCGGGCCATCTGCTCGAAGAAACGCAACTGGCGAAAAATGACTCGGTGCAGAACCGGATCGTTTACAGCTACGACGCCTCCGGCCATTCCTCCGGTTACGCGATCTACGATGGCGAGGGTCGCCTCCTCGGACGCACGACCGCGAAAAAGCCCGCTGCCGGCGGCAAGCCCTGAGTCAGCGGGGACCGGTGTGGCGGCGACGCCTCGTCGCCGGGGGTGTCTGCGGCGCCCTCACCGCACGTTTCTATCATTTACGATTTAGCGAACCTTGCACACGGTGGGCGGCGAGGGCGCCGCCGCCACTTCCGGCGACGGGGGGCGTCGCCGCCACCAAGCCGCCTGGGATGCGAAATAGCATCTTTTTGATTCGTTAGGTGGCAGGACGCGCCACTTGCCAGCCGGGGCAAAGAGAGTTATCAGGTCTTCGCATGATCGATTACATCCAGAAGGGTGGTCTCCTCATGTGGCCCATCCTGGTCTGCAGCATCATCTCGATCGGGGTCTTCGCGGAACGCCTCTTCTATTTTCATCGCGCCACGATTCATGTCGGCGAATTTCTCCAGGGTCTTTCCAATCTGCTGCAGCGCCGCAACTTTGCCGAAGCCTTGCACGAATGCGCCGGTACGCCCGGCCCGGTGGCGCGGGTGATTCATTCCGCGATTATTCGTCACAACGCGCCCCGCGCCGAGTTGCGCGAGATCGTGCAGGAGGCCGGTCAGCTCGAGGTCCCGAAGCTGGAGCGCTTTCTCGGCGTGCTGGCGACCCTGGCCTACCTCGCGCCGCTCATTGGTTTGTTAGGCACAGTCGCCGGGATGATCGAAGCCTTCGGCATGGTCTCGTCCAATGGCGGCTATGCCACGGTGACGGAACTTTCGACCGGAATTTACCGTAGTCTTCTCACCACCGCCGCCGGCCTGGTCGTCGCGACGCCGACTTTTGTCGGTTACAGTTATCTCTCTTCCCGGGTCAACACTTTGCTCCACGACATGGAGCGCGCGGGGATCGAGGTCGTCCATATGCTGACCGATCACGCGCCTTCCGCCGAGATCATTAGCTTTCAACAGGCGCAGGAAAAAGGCGGGCTGCGCCGGGGCGAGCGCTGAGCGGTGCGGGCCTTCGTTCTCTCGCCTAACGAGAAATGAAGCTTTCCCGTACGCATAACATCAGCTTCGGCTGGCTTTACGTCTTTCCGCTGCTCGACGTCGTTTTCCTCCTCATCTTCTTTTTTCTCCTCAGCTCGAGTTTCATCCTCCAGCCGGGCATCGCGGTCACGGTCCCGTTCTCGCGCTTCACCCTCGGTCCGCAACCGAATCAGCAGATCATCAGCATCACCTCGGGCCCAAATCCGGCGATTTATTTGCGCGACCAGAAAGTCACGCTCGACCAGCTCGGCCCGGCGCTCGACCTCACTAAACGCGAGGGTCGCGCGATCGTGATCAAGGCCGATCGCTCGGTTTCGTATGACTTGGTGATGGCAGTGACAAACGCCGCGCTCGAGCGCGGGATCAACTCTGTCGCGCTCGCGACCACTCCGCAACCGTGAGCGCCGAGAGCTATGCCTCGGCCGCTCCCGGCGGTTTGCTCTTTCACTGGGAACGTCCGCGCCGGCGGAAGGCCGCGATTGCCGGTTTTCTCCTCGGCTCGGCCGTGCTCCACGCGCTTTGCTTTTATCTTTTCCAGGTCGTCTATCCGCCAGCCATTTCGCTCCTGCCCCCGCCGGCGCAGGTTAGCTTGATCGCGCCGACCTCGGCGGAGGCGCGGACGTTTTTGAACTGGCTCGAGGCGGAAGATCCCGCGCTCGCTTCGCAGACTCAGCGACCGGCCGATGCGCGCGCCTTTCAACTTCCGAAAGTCGCGCATGTCCCGTCCTATCTCGCCGTGCCGCCAAAGCTGAAAGAATTGCCGGCCCGGAAAATTTCGCCCGCCGCTCCTTCCGCCATGCCGCCGGCGCCCGTCCCGGTCGCGGTCGCGCTCAATCCGGTAGCACCCTTGCCGGCGCCGACGATTTTGATTCTCTCCGGCGATCTGCGCGATCTTTCGGTCACTCATCCGGAATTGAAATTCCGCGCCGCCTTGCGCGAGGCCCCGGAAAATGCGCGTTTTCGGATTGCGGTCGATTCGTTAGGCGCGGTCCGTTATAGTTTTCTCGAGCAATCCTCGGGCGACGCCGGGCTCGACCAGCAGGCGCGGCAGGCCCTCGCGCTCTGCCGTTTCAAAATGGCGCCCGCACCCTCGCCTAACGACGCCCTGACCTGGGCGAGCGCGACCTTCGAGTTCGGCACCGACCTCACGGTGCCGCCGGGCGCGGCGGAGCGTGCGCCGTGATCCGGGTCAGCCTGGCGGCGCTGGTCACGATTTATCTGCTCCTTTTTCTTGCGGCGGTTTTTCTCCTCTGGATATTTGGCGAGTGGAATCGTCGACGCCGTGAGCAGCGGGCGCTGCGCCACCGGCTGCGGTGTGTGATTTGCGCTTTCGAGTTCGAAGACCGAACGACTACGCTTCTGCCTCGTTGTCCGCGCTGCGGCAGCCTGAATGAACGTTTTAAACTGGATCGAATTTAATCATGGGAATGTGGATTGGCCGGAATCGAAAAGCACGCGTGTCCTATGGCTTCGACGAGATCGCTCTGGTCCCGGGCCGCGTCACAATTAACCCCAACGAAGTCGACATCACCTGGCGCCTCTCGCGCCGGGAGTCGGAGCCGCTGGAATTCAAAATCCCGATCCTCGCCAGCGCGATGGACGGCGTGGTCGATGTGCAGTTCGCCATCGCCATGGGAAAACTTGGCGGGCTCGCCGTCCTCAATCTCGAAGGCGTGCAATGCCGCTACAAAAATCCGCAGGAAGTACTGCAAAAAATCGTCGACGCCGACAAATCGGAAGTCACCGCGCTCCTCCAAAAAATTTACACCGAACCGGTCCAGGAGGATCTGATTGCGGCACGGATTAAAGAGATCAAGGACTCGGGTGTGCCGGCGGCGGTGAGCTCGATTCCGCAACGCGCGGATCGTTTCGGCGCCATCGCGCAGGAAGCAGGCGCGGATATTTTTGTCGTGCAAAGCACCGTCTCGACTGTGCGCCACGTTTCCTCGGAATATAAATCGCTCGAGCTGGCAAAATTCTGCGGCGAGATGCGCATCCCGGTCATCGTCGGTAACACGGTTGGCTTCGATGCAACTTACGAAATCATGGAATGCGGACCGGCCGCCGTTCTGATCGGCGTCGGCCCGGGAGCGGCCTGCACTTCGCGCGGCGTGCTCGGTCTGGGCGTCCCGCAGGTCACGGCGACAGTTGATTGCGCTGCGGCGCGCGATGCTTATTTCAAAAAAACCGCGCGTTACGTTTCCATCATCACCGACGGCGGCATGAGCAAGGGCGGCGACGTCTGCAAGGCCTTCGCCTGCGGCGCCGATGCCGTCATGGTCGGGAGCGCATTTGCCAAGGCCCACGAATCTCCGGGCAGCGGCTACCATTGGGGCATGGCCACCCCGCACGCCAATCTCCCGCGCGGCACGCGAATCAAGGTCGGCGCGACTGGCTCGCTGAAACAAATTCTGTTCGGCCCCGCTGAGGTGGATGACGGCAGCCAGAACCTGGTCGGCGCGATCACGACCTGCATGGGCAACGTCGGCGCCAGTTCCATCCCGGAATTCCAACAAACCGAAATCATCATCGCCCCCTCCATCCGGACCGAGGGCAAGCTTTTCCAGACCGTCCAGAGCGTCGGTATGGGAACCCGGTGATGGGGGAGTGACAAGTGACGAGTGATGAGTGATGAGTAGCCCCGAAACCATGCCACTCGTCACTCGTCACTTGTCACCCATCACTTTCTAAATGGATCGACGAGTCGTCATCACCGGAATGGGCGTCGCCACGCCGTTAGGCATGGAGTTGGAACCCTATTGGCAAAATCTGCTCGAGGGCAAAAGCGGCATCGTCGAGATCTCGGGCTTCGATACCACCGGATTCGACTGCACGATCGCGGGCGAGATTCGCGACTTCGATCCGAAAACGGTTTTCAATAATCCCAAGGAACACAAGCGGACCGATCGTTTTGCCCATCTCGCGATGGCCGCGACGAAAGGGGCCATGCGCGATTCCGGGATCGACCTCGACAAAATGAATCGCGACCGCTTTGGCGTGCTTGTGAGCAGCGGGATCGGCGGGCTGAAAACGCTCGAGGACCAGCACACCGCGCTCATTACCAAAGGTCCGAGCCGCGTTTCCGCGTTCACCATTCCGATGCTCATCAGCAACATGGCGAGCGGGCTTATCTCGATGGAGTTCGGCTTGCGCGGTCCGAACATGTGCATCGTCACCGCTTGCGCCACTTCCAACAACGCCATCGGCGAAGCCTGGCGCATCATTAAATTCGGCGACGCCGACATCTTTCTCGCCGGCGGTTCGGAAGCAGCCGTCATCCCGATCGGCCTCGGCGGATTCTCGGCCATGAAGCTCTCAGCACGCGCAACGACGAGCCTCAGCGCGCGTCGCGTCCCTTCGATCGCGACCGCGACGGTTTCGTCATGGGCGAAGGGGCGGGCGTGATGGTGGTCGAGGAACTCGAGCACGCCAAAGCGCGTGGGGCGAAAATCTGGTGCGAGCTCGCCGGCTACGGTCTTTCCGCCGATGCCTACCACATCACGGCACCGCCGCCGGATGGAGAAGGCGCGGCCCGCGCGATGAAGATGGCTCTCGAACACGCCGGGATCGCCCCGGCGGACGTCGATTACGTCAACGCGCACGCCACTTCCACCGGTCTCGGCGACATTTGCGAGACGCGCGCGATCAAGACGGTCTTCGGCGAACATGCGAAAAACGGCCTCGCGATCAGCTCGACCAAATCGATGACCGGCCACTTGTTAGGCGGAGCGGGTGCGATCGAGATGGCGGCCTGCGCCATGGCGATTCGCGACGGCAAGATCCCGCCCACGATCAACCTCGAAAATCCCGATCCGGAGTGTGATCTCGATTACACTCCAAACGTCGCGCGGGAAAAAAAAATTCGCGTCGCGGTGAACAACTCCTTCGGGTTCGGCGGCCATAACGCGACGCTGGTCG
>MWWA01000399.1_pt1 | contig 11439 bp, 8 predicted proteins | sample 1047341 | NCBI WGS metagenome assembly MWWA01 (sample SAMN06349978, study PRJNA376086) | soil metagenome | isolation source: MS5-1 sample Antarctic (ecotone) soil | place: Antarctica | collected 2015-01-13
ATCATACCCCGGCTGCTATCGGAAGTAGTTGACATAGTATTGCTTTTTAAATAAATAATTAAGGCGGCAAAACTAAGGTAAAATAGGCAGCAGTCAATTAAAAATCACCTTAACAAAAACATTTCGGCATTAAATTTTATGAGCATTTTGCCATACATTCTTATAAATTACCTTTCCTTTGAAACACCTGAAGACCTTACCCTAAAACAGGAATTTAAAAAATCAACGAATGAAAAAAATTGCTCTTTTTACTACGTTTATGGTTATTGCTGTTACCATATTTGCTCAAACCACCCAGGTTGAACCTCCTTATAAAAGATTTCCAACTATTCCCCCATTCCGTTTACTGATGCAGGATAGTACATCCATATTTACAAAAGATGATCTGAAAAAAAATAAAAAAACTTTGATCTTTTTATTCCATCCGGATTGTGATCACTGTCAGCATGAAGCAAGTGAATTAGTGAAAAACAAGGAGCTGTTTAAAGATGTTCAAATTATTATGTCGGGAACCGCATCGCTGAGTCAATTACAACAGTTTTATGTAACATACCAACTCTCACAACTTGATAACCTGGTAATGGGAAAAGATTATCAATATATTCTTCCTTCATTTTTCATGATGAAAAACTTTCCTTTCCTGGCATTATACAATAACAAAAAAGAATTGATCACTGTATTTGAAGGTGCCTATCCTTTAGGAAAAATAAGAGAAGCGTTTGACCAGTAAGCTGGCAGGATTTTTTGAGCTCGTTGGTAAGATTATGGTCCATTCCATAAAATCAACGTATGACTTTTCATTTATCCTTTAATAAATATGTCAACAGCATATTTTTTGGTTGCATGGTATTTCTTACTACTCCATGCAAGCTATTTCCCCAATCCACGCTTGTTACCGATACCATTGATGACCAGCATGTAAAAGTCATAGCCGGTCCTCAGTATCGAAGCAAACCCTTTAAAGAATGGTTGTTTGGAAAGCATTATCGCCGGGAATGGATAACACCCGTAAAAGTAAAAATCGCTTACCTCGATACCCTTGCAGGAGGTCTTAGCCCCTACCAGCGGGGAGGTGGACGACAAACTAAAACCTTAAGATTATGGGATGAAAATAAAAAAGAGTATGTGCTCCGAAGTATCGATAAAACATTTGGCGGCGCACTTCCTGAGATTTTCTTAAACAGTTTTGTAGAGAAAATGTTTGACGACCAGGTCTCTATTGCCCATCCTTATGCTGCCATAACCATTCCGCCAATGGCTGAAGCCGCCAGTATCTATCATACCAAACCAGCAATTTATTACATCCCCCGGCAAAAAGTTTTAAAGGAAGAATACGCCGGTTATGAAAACCAGTTATTTTTATTTGAACAGCGACCGGATGAAAACTGGGAAGAAGCTGAAAACCTGGGTTCTTCTAAAAACATAATTGGTACCGATAAATTATTTGAAAACCTGTTTGAAAGAAATGACCGCCGTCCTGATCAGGAATTGTTTGTCAAATCAAGGTTGTTTGATATGTTCATAGGTGATTGGGGCAGGCACGAAGATCAATGGAGATGGGCAGCCATTGATACAGGAGGAAAAAGAATCTATAAGCCCATTCCACGGGATCGCGACCAGGTTTATACATTATTTGACGGGGTGCTCCCTTCACTGGCCACCATGATGTCGCACCAGCAAACTTTTGATTATACTATTAAAAACGTTTCCAGTTATAATTTTCCGGCACGAAACCTTGACCGCCTGGTAGCCAACGAAATGACAGCAGATATTTGGTTGCAAAAAGCAAAAGAAATACAGGAAAGTATTCCTGATGATCTGATTGAAAAAGCCATACAACAATTACCACCCGAAGTGTTTTTAATTTCCGGTCCTGAGATTATAGCTAAACTCAAATCACGCAAGTCACAACTCCAGAATTTTGCCAGGGATTATTATGCGGTCATTTCCCGGGAGGTTGATATTCCGGGCTCCTTACAAAATGAATTGTTCAAGATTCATGTTTTGGATGAACAGTTTGTGGACCTGGCCATTTTTTCATTGGATGAAAATAATGAAGCCCTGGATTCCCCTTTTTATAAACGAAGATTTAATGCCAGAGAAACTAAGGAGATCAGGCTTTATGGCATTTCAGGAAATGACCGGTTTGAAATTAACGCGAACAGGAAAAGTCCCGTACTTATCCGCCTTGTAGGAGGGCCTGAAGAGGACACCTACAATAGCAGTAGCCAGGCAAACCAACGTATATGGATATACGACAATGAGTATAACGATTTTACGAATTCGGGTGGATTGAAAAAACAACTTTCCGATAATGTATTTGTTCATCAATACCGTTATGACCAGTACAAATACAACAAAAAAGGCCTGATGCCATTGTTTTTTTATAGTACTGAAGACCGGATTTATGCGGGCATTGCCTATACAATCATCAACCAAAGCTGGCGAAAATACCCGTATGGAACAAAGCATCGCCTGGCTTATCATTATTCATTTAGCGAAGGTTCCTATAGCGCCAACTATCAATCTCATTTCATTAATTTGCTGGGGAAATGGAATGGAAATATTGGCTTCAACTATGACAATATCCGTTGGACAAATTATTATGGCATTGGAAATGAAACGCTATTGACCACTGATGAACGTGATTTTCACCGCATGCGAACCAGAGAGCTTTTTGCCAGGGCGGGCATTGAACGCCTCCTGGCGTTTTATCATCATTTTGATTTTGCCCTGTTCTATCAATCCATCAAAATACTTCCTGATCAAGATCGGTTCTTAACTGATCATCCACCTTTTAATAAAAGCCTGGTGTTTGATCGTAAACATTTTGGGGGTCTTTCTTTTCAATATCGTTATTCCCGGCTTAACCATCCATTACTACCTACAAAAGGAACAGAATGGGTTATGGGTTTAAGCTATACCCGAAACCTGGAGCAAACAGACAGTGCTTTTACTAGGTATACCACTGCCATTAATTATTACATTCCCCTATCAGGATCATTCTCTTTAAGAATACGTGCAGGTGCCGCTTCACTAAATGGGGAAACCGAATTCTACCAATTAAATATGCTGGGAGGCAGTGAAACACTAAGAGGTTTTAGAAGATCACGGTTCTATGGAAAAATGATGGCTTTTAACCAGAATGAATTACATTTTATAAAAGATGTACGTTCCAGAATTTTTAATGGGAAAGCAGGATTTATGGCTTTGCTGGATGCCGGCAGGGTCTGGCACCCCGGAGAAACTTCTTCGGTTTGGCATACAGGTTATGGAGCAGGCATTATTTTATCACCCTTTAATAAATTTTCCATATTTGTATCCTATGCATTTTCGAAAGAAGATGGTGATTTCGGATTAAGGGCAAATTTCATTTTTTAATCATGCGGCTTATACTTTCCTGTCCGCCAAACTTCCGATACCTTTGCTGCGCAAATTATTTTTTCATTCAAAATAAATTAGCCTAAGAAATGCCATTATATGGCAAATTCCATTGGGCTAAAAATCAACTAAATAAATACATATGAAAGTAACAGTTGTAGGTGCCGGCGCTGTTGGCGCAACCGTAGCTGATAATATTGCCCGCAAAGAATTATGCGAAGAACTGGTATTGCTGGATATTAAAGAAGGTTTAGCCGAAGGTAAAGCCCAGGACATGATGCAAACTTGTGCCCTGTTAGGATTTGATACCACTATCATTGGCAGTACCAATGATTATGGTAAAACGGCGGGTAGCCAGGTGGTGGTGATAACATCCGGGATTCCCCGAAAACCCGGAATGACCCGTGAGGACCTGATCGGCACCAATGCTGGTATTGTAAAAACCGTGTGTGAAAATATTTTAAAACACTCACCTGATGCCATCATTATTGTCATCAGCAACCCAATGGATACAATGACCCACCTGGCTTTGCAGGCAACCGGTTTACCCAAGCACCGGATCATTGGTATGGGCGGAACACTTGACAGCAGCCGGTTTAAATATCAACTGAGCCAGCATCTGCAATGCAGTGCTGCTGATTTAAATGCATTGGTCATCGGCGGACATGGCGATACTACCATGATCCCGTTGATCCGATTTGCAACATGGAACAGTATTCCGGTTACTGATTTATTATCCGGTGAGCAACAAAAACAAATTGTGGCCGACACGATGATTGGTGGCGCCACTTTAACTAAACTGATCGGAACATCTGCATGGTATGCACCGGGAGCTGCGGGTGCTGCTCTGGTAGAAGCCATAGTGAGAGATGAAAAGAAATTATTTACCTGTTGCGTTAACCTGGATGGAGAATATGGTCAGAAAGACATTTGCCTGGGCGTACCGGTTGTAATAGGAAAAAATGGCTGGGAAAAGATCATTGACTTTCCATTGAATGAAGAAGAGCAGGCAGCTTTTAATAAAAGTGCAGAAGCCGTAAGAAGTATGAATGATGTACTGAAAACTTTATGATTAATTCATAAGTTGGCTGGATGAAAAAAGTGATAGTGCTGCTATCACTTTTTTTTGCACTTTATATGAAATCAAGAATGATCTTCGATAAAATGGGTGAAATTACTTATAGAAAATTCATCCTTCTCACTCAGCTTTTTTTACGAAATTTACCAACCCTAAATATATTTTTTGCAATACGCAATCGTTGATATTGAAACAACCGGAACCTATGCTGCCGCAAACAGCATTACAGAAATTTCTATTCATATTTTTGATGGAGAAAGAATTGTAGAAGTTTTTGAAACGCTTATCAATCCTCAAAAACCCATTCCCCGGTACATACAGTCATTTACCGGCATTACCAATGAGATGGTTCGTAATGCACCCTCGTTTGATGAAGTAGCGGAAAATATTTACAAATGTTTAAAAGGAAAGGTATTTGTAGCTCACAATGTAAACTTCGATTATTCATTTATAAAAAGCCATTTGGGATCTGCGGGATATGATTTTACTGAAAAGAAATTATGTACCGTTCGCCTGAGTCGTAAAATTTTTCCAGGGTTCGCATCATACAGCCTGGGAAATCTTTGCCATTCACTGGGTATAACATTGCATAACCGGCATCGGGCTGGTGGTGATGCTGCCGCTACCGTCATCGTTTTTAAAAAATTGTTAGCAGCAGATACACAGAACCAGATCAATAACAGCCTGCGCCGCGATTCAAAAGAACAGGTTTTGCCACCTAACCTGTCCGAAAATGATTTTGCGAAATTACCTTCTCAACCGGGTGTGTACTATTTTCATAACAACAAAGGGAAAGTAATCTATGTTGGCAAAGCGCTGAACATCCGAAAAAGAGTCAACAGTCATTTCAGTAATAACTCAGCCAGCCGGCAGAAACAACATTTTATAAAACACACGCATTCCATTAGCTACCAGCCATGCGCAACCGAATTGATGGCATGTATCCTTGAATCAGCGGAAATAAAAAAACTATGGCCGGTATTTAATTTATCTCAAAAAAGAAGAGAGGATGTTTATGGATTTTTTTCTTACACCGATCAAAACGGCTATATAAGGCTGGCTATTGAAAAAAATAAGCAACACCTAAAACCCATTTACCGTTTTCATTACCTGGCAGAAGGCCAGGCTATTATGCGCAGGCTAACCAAAGAATTTGAATTATGTTATAAGCTGTGTTCTTTACAAAAAGGAAACCAGGTATGCGCAGGTCTGACAGATAAAACATGTTGCGGAGCATGTGAAAAAAAAGAAAACCCCAAAGACTATAATGAAAGAGTGCAGCGAGCCATTCATTCCCTGACCGTGCAACCTTCTTTTGTAATAGTTGAAGATAGCTGTAATCCATTTGAACAGGCCTGCGTATTGGTATGGGATGGTAAATTTTATGGAATGGGATCTGTACCAAATGATAAAGATCCGGTCGATATGATGGTATTGAAAGACTTTATTAAACCTTTAAAAGAAAGCAGTTTTACACATAACCTTGTTTTAAATTATGCTTCCCGTTTCCCGGCCAAAGTGAAGATCCTGAATCCAGGTTCTATTTTAAAACCGGATCAGCTACCCTTACAGGAAACTTTCAATATACAAACCAGTATATTTTAAGCATTTCCGCATAATTCATTGTATAAATTTTCTTTCAACTTTATTATACTTAACTCCAAACAAAATCCGCTCCTTTTGGCATTTGTTCAAATACAGCAATGGCCTGGTCCGGTGGAACGGTTAGTTTGCGTTTTGAAGTATCTATCCATGCGCCATCTACGGTAATTATAGCTGACAGGATATTGTCATTTTTTAGAACCCGGTGTTGAATGGACCATCTGGAAATATCACGATTTCCTTTTTTCAAAATCAGGTCAATCATTACTGTATCCTGCAGGTGGATCTCCTTTTTAAAAATACATTCTTCCCGGAATAAAATGGGACCCAAATGGAATTGTTGCATCAACGAAGAGGTTAATCCAAATTTATAAAAAAAATTTATCCTGCATAAAGCGCCCCAGTCATAATAAACGGAATGACGCAAATGAAAGTTAGGATCAAGATCAGACCAACGCACCTGTACATGAGTTACAAAATCATTCATGACTAATATTTTAATCTATAAAAACTAATAGCGCAAACAATACAAAGCAGGAAAACAATATACCACCAGACTTCAAAACCAAAATAATTAACTACCTGGGCTCCCAGTGTGGGCGCCACAACATTGGCCGCTGCAAAGGCAATTGTAAAAACCGCCGCGTATTGACCCCGGTTCTGTGCATTACTCCGGGAAACCCAGAAAGTATTGATAAATGGGAACAAAAACATTTCTCCAAAAGTAATGATCAGCATACTAAAGATCACCAGGCTCATATTCAAAATTCCCATATTTAAAAGCAGGTATGATAAACCGATCAATACAGCACCTAAAGCCATATAAAATTTCATGGGTCTGCGCCCTTCGATTTTATATACCAGTATCATTTCAACCAGGGCTATAAATAATCCGTTCAGCGCCAGGACGATCCCGATATTAGATTCCGACATCCCCATTTTTTCTTTATAAAATAATGGTAGAATGGAAAAAAGTTGCAAAAAACAAACAGCCACCATAAAAACAACAATCATAAAACGCATATAAACTTTATCCCTGTATGCTGATAGTCCCTGGGGAGTTATTTGCAATGCTATTTTCTCTTTCCTTTTACTGGCGGGGGGAGCCAGGCACAAACGGAGAAGAATAGCCGCAGATATACAGGCCAAACCGTTAAATATAAAAAGAAGCTGGTAACTATAGCCGGCAATAATACCACCCGCCGCCGGACCAACGGACCAACCCAAATTAATGGCTAACCTGTTTAGTGAATAGGACCGGGTAATATTCTCGGGTTTACTATACTCTGCAATGGCTGCCGCATTTGCCGGCCTGAAGCCTTCGCCCACTGTTCCCAATATAAAAATGAAGATTCCAAATTGCCAGAACCCGGTCATCTGACCCAGGATCATAAAAAAAATGCCATTTAAAATCAAAGAAAAAAACATCACATAATAAAAACCAATTTGGTCTGTTAACCGGCCCCCCAATAAGGCACCGATTATAGATCCAACGCCAAAAAAACCAAGGATCAATCCAGCTTCCACAATAGAAAATCCAAGCCTGCTTGTGAGGTAAACCGTTAAAAAAGGTAAAACCATGGTGCCTGCCCTGTTTACCAACATGACAAAAGAAAGCCACCATACAGATGGTGACAGACCAGAATAGGCATTTTTAAAAAGGCTTAAGGAACTTTTTAACATGAATGGACGAAATTACATGAAATGCTTTCTTCAAAAACCTGCTCATGAAGCTTTATTTTTGAACATATCGCTCGCAACCAATACCTGGTTGTTAGCTTCTGATTAATATTACACGATCATTAAAACCGGCTTTTCAAAATTTAAAATATCAAGATGAAAAAATTCCTGCCCCTGATTTTTTTTACCATTTCGTTTTCCTGCGCTGCACAGCAAACAAAACCTGCGGTAAAACCAATGGCAAATGCTACGCCTCTTAAAAATGCATTGGATTCAGCCAGTTATGCTATTGGTATTGGTATAGCCAATTTTTATGGACAACAGGGAGTGCCGCAATTAAATACTGATTTAATAAGACGGGCCATCCTGGATGTTTTTAATAAGAAGCAAGTATTGCTCAATGATGACCAGGCCAATAATACGATTATGGATTACCTGGGGAAAATTGAAATGGAAAAAGCAAAACCGGTTATTGAAGAAAGTGAGAAATTCTTAGCCGAAAATCAAAAAAGACCAGGGGTTTTAACCACATCCTCGGGATTACAATATGAAATATTAAAAAAAGGTTTGGGTCCCCTGCCTGCAGAAACGGATACCGTGCTTTGTCATTATAAAGGTCAATTATTAAATGGGGAAGAATTTGAAAATTCTTATGACCGGGGTGAACCAGTATCCTTTCAGGTTAAAGGGGTTATCCGGGGTTGGACAGAAGCGTTACAACTTATGCCGGTTGGTTCCATCTACAAATTATATATTCCTCATTACCTGGCTTACGGAACAACAGATCGCTATCCTATACCCGGCGGTTCTGTTTTGATTTTTGAAGTAGAACTTTTAGAGGTTAAATAAGTTTAAATTTTAGTGTTAAACTGTTTAGGGGTTAGCGTTTAGGGGTTAGAGTACCTGTCAATTGAATTTAGGCATGCACAATGCACAATCAGCCAAATTCACAATTCCATCCTGAGCTTGCCTCCCCCGCAGTATTGCGGTGGTCGAAGGACCAATCAACATATCAACTATTCCACTTGTTCACAGTTTCGACTTTTAACTTTTTAATTTTTGACTTGGTATGTCCTGTCTTCCTGCATTATCCCGTAGACATGCGGGGACCGCAGGGAAGGAACTAATACGCTTTATCATACAAGATGGCTCGTTCCTCGCCATGACAAGATTGAAGCTTTACTTACGGGTTAGTAACTATCCACTAAATTCCTAACCTGCCTAAAGGAAGGCAGGTAGGTTCCTAATTCCAATCAACATATCAGCTATTCAACCCTTAAACATTGAGTAACGCTAAGGTTTATATGTTCTGGTTTCAGTCAAATTCCCAATTCCAAACAACCTATCAACAATTCAACAATCACCCCAATTCCAAATTCCTACAACCAAAAAAAAGCTGCCTCAAATAAATGAGACAGCCTTTATACTTATTAAACCCCTGAATTAATTGTTTGAACCACTGTTTACAATCATAATCTTCTCTACTGACTGTACACCGGTTTCTGTGTTAAAGATTCGCAGGTTATACATGCCTGGTTTAAGGTTGTGCACCTGGAGACTGTTGTCTGTGAAATTCTGCCACTGTTGAATCATGCGTCCACTCATATCAATCAGACTCACACTTCTTTTTGCATTACCATCTTCGAAGATAACATTAACCGTTCCGTTAAATCCGGGATTAGGGAAAACAAGAGTCTTGTTAGCCTGTGCCTGTCCGCGTACCGAACGAATATCACTGTATTTAACGGCACCATCCAGATCAATTTGTAATAAACGGTATTGACTTATACCACTGTAATTATTATTATCACGGAATTGATAAGTCAGCGTGCTGGTGCTGTTTCCACCATCGGCCTGTGAAAAGATAAATGCCACTGTAGACCATTTACCATTACCTAATGTACGCTGTAATTCAAATCCCTGGTTATTGTCTTCAGAAGATGTTATCCAGGTAAGATTTACTTTTTCACTGTTGCGTACAGCAGTAAAAGATTGCAATTTGACTGGTAAAGGAATCTGCACATCTGTACAAAATCCCGGAGCCTGGTTAGCGTATTGTAAAACAAAACGATAATTAAGCTCTCCTCCCTTTTGCAATTTCAATTGTTTGTTATCTGATTTGTAACAATATTCAGCCCTTAAACCATCAAAAGATACCAGTGTGAACGTTACACCGGCAATAGGTACGGAAGTGCTGATGTCATCATCAAACATAGCAACAATAGCTGGAGCTGTAGCTGCCGGAAAAGAAAGCGTAATAGTAATGGTTCCATTACATCCATTTCCACCACCATTATTTGCTTTAATTTCTGCGGAAGGATCAACACAGGGAAACTGTGCGAAAGAAGCGGCAATCGCGAATACGCTGAATGCTGCTGAGAGTAAAACTTTTTTCATGCTTCAAGGGTTTAGTTGTTTATTAAATATGATGAGTTATTTCATCCCTGCTCAGGGGGTGATTCATGGAAGGCTCATATTTAAATAGCCAGGAGGATTTTGCTGATAATTTCAGCACGGCATTAACAGGATGGACTTTGAAGACTTAAAATGAAAATAAATACGCAAAGTGAAGGAGAATTTCCATTCAGCTAAGGGTATCAGGGGAATAATTGATTTTTGTGATCTTTCGGAGAGGATGGGTTGGAGCGTAAATCTGAAACAAATATACTCAGCCGTTTCATCAGTTGCAAGTATTTGGACAGATATATTTTTTTGATACCTGATATCCCTGAATTTGCATAATATAAAAAGAGTAATTTTTAATAACTATTATGGATACCCTATATTTTAGTTTTGGCTTTTTACTTTCAAATAAAAAAGGGATAGCCTAAGCCATCCCCTTACTTTAAATGGAATAATGGTTTACCTGGAGGTTACCATTATTTTTTCAACGGATTGAGTTTTGGTTTCCCTGTTTATAATTCTTAACTGGTAATTACCCGGAGCCAAATTAGAAATCTGCAGGCTGTTATCAGCATAATTATTCCACTGGCGCATGATGCGACCTGCCATATCCGTTAGCAGCAGATCACGCTCACCCGCGGTTTCAAATAATACATTCAATGATCCATTGCTGCTGGGATTCGGAGCTACCATCGTACGACCAGACTGGCTCATACCATGAACGGCACGTACCTGGCTAAACACATATTTGTTATCCAAATCCAACTGCTTTAAACGGTATTGTGTTACACCTTTTGAATTATTGGCATCGTTATAAAAATACCTGAGATCCGAATTACTGTTACCATCAGCAGATAGTGAAGCTACAAATGCCAGAGTCTGCCAGCCACCGGCACCCGATTGGCGCTGTAATTCAAAACCACTGTTGTTCTGCTCCATAGCAGTAACCCAACTTAGTTCTACATTCGCTTGCTTACGGGAAGCCGTAAACAATTTTAGTTTTACGGGAGTTGGGATTTGCTCCGTATAGGTAATTTGCACCTGTCCATTAGCCCCAGCGCCGCCGACAGGAGTGCTGCCACCACTTTGTTTTCTTGCTCCGCCTCCACCGCCACCTGGTACTGAACCAGCTATACCTGGATTATTACCTGAAGATGCCCCTGCGCCTCCGTTACCTCCCCCTGCTGGAGCTGTTGCCCCAGCATTTCCCGTTGCATTGGTACCATTTGCATTTGTTCCTGCTGAGGAACCTCCGCCACCAGCATCATTACCAGCAGGATCATTTGCTCCCGTTC
>MWWA01000400.1_pt1 | contig 11423 bp, 15 predicted proteins | sample 1047341 | NCBI WGS metagenome assembly MWWA01 (sample SAMN06349978, study PRJNA376086) | soil metagenome | isolation source: MS5-1 sample Antarctic (ecotone) soil | place: Antarctica | collected 2015-01-13
AGGTATCGGAAACGCTTCGGAATCGAGTCGAGCTATCGGTGTGCCAAGAAAGTGCGGGGCTGGACGAGCGGAGCAAATCCGGTATATCGTTTTTTGTTAATCGGACTGAGTTTTTGTCTGACCAATCTGTGGCAGGAACTGCAAAGAAAATGGACAAGAAAAGCCCAAACGGGAAGAGCGGTGTGGAATTGGCAGAAATTCTGCTTAAAAAGATTCATTAATTTCGTCAGAAAAGCGATAGAACAAGTCTATGGAATGGTCAGCGAAATAGAAATGCGAAACTGAAATCAAGCGAAATTAGCCAAATTTGGATCTACTGATTCTATATAAAATAAAATTCGGCTTTTGTCCGCCGCAATTCAAATAAATTATCTGTTCGCACAATTTACCTATTCCGCATAATTAATTATGCGGAATTTAATTCGGTATAATACAAAGTTATATTTCTTCTTTGTCCGCCTTGCGCTTTTCTTTTCGTTTGGCGTTGTGGAAATCCCACCGATCTTGCTTTGTTGCAAATTTCTTCGGGCGACCCGCGTTGGGTCTGGCGAGATTCTTTAACAACTTAGCGACCATTTTTCTTTCAGCAACAGTTAGCGGTTCGCCCGTTTCGAGTTTCGCAGCTAACTGTTCGCTCGTGATTTCTTCGATTTTTGACATTTAGCGATTCCACCGTTTCGCGCCCGCCATTTCTGCTTTCAGTTGTGTATCATATATTTTTTCGCCGGTAACGCTTTGGTATTGCGCTTTGTTTTGTAGTCCTTCGATTTCGGAATACCAATTTCCGTCAGATTTTTTTTCGGCAAAAGCCGCTTTTCGGTGTCCTGTTGCAATATATCCTGTTTCAATCGTTTCCATTTCGTTGTATTGTTCTAAAATCATTTTATTTTCCTCTTTATTTTTAATTTTCTGCGTTTTTGAAACTGATTTGTTTTACCGTGTCCGCCTGTTTCCTGCTGACATTATTTAGATTACACGAAATTGAATAGCGTGTCAAGTTAAAAATACAAATAATCGAAAATAATCGAAAATAAAAAAAAAGAAGCGCAAGGCGGAAACGAAATATAACAAATCATTGCACGCGAGCGCGGTAAGCGTGCTTGTTATCAACGGTTCACGCCGCGCCGCGTGAACTCAATCGTTGGATTGCCCAGTTGTTCTTTTAAGCAAAAGCCGAAAGCTTGTTTCTGTTCGACGGCGCGCGGCATCTCCGCTTCGGGTGCTTCCCTTCGGATGAGAGTGTGCCGCGCTTCTCACAAGTTCGAGGCAAAGACGGAAGCGAACGTGCTGCCCTTCGGATGGAGTGGCAATCCAACAAGTCCTTGCAGCGGAGGCGCGGGGGCAAGCTTTTCATCAATCGTTCTCCGGTCAGGGTTCGTGCCATCGCGCGCCCCGCTGAAGTCCAGCGTTCGGTGTCTCGTGGTTTCTCTAACGTGCTAAAATATGAAGAACTTATTTAGAACAGTTTTGCTTTTAACCTTTGTCGCGCTTTCGGCTTCGGCAGTTTATCCTTGCGTGTGTGAAATTATGAAGCCGAGCAAAAAGCTGCGTAAGGCAAAGGCTGTCTTCATCGGCGAAGTTGTCGAAATCGGACGCAATGACAAAAGCGAACAGGCATCCGTTGCCGTTAAGTTCAAAGTTGAGCGATATTGGAAAGGCGTGAAAGAACAGTTTGTTACTGTTGTCGGTGCGCCCGCAGCCGCTGGTGCTTGCGGTTTGCCTGTTGAAATCGGCAAAAAATATTTGATTTACGCTTTCAAAATGGAAGAAGGTCAACTTGAAACCAGCTTTTGCGATTCACGGTGGATTGACCGCGCAACAGAAGACTTAGCTTTTCTCGGTAAAGGAAAAGAGCTAAAACCAAAGGAATAGCTTTTTGGCAAAGGCGACACCGAACAATTCAATGGACGTGAGGGCGAAACAGCGACTTTCTTATCGCGCCGCCCGTCAAACCCAAAGTTGCGTAGTGGCGGTTTCGCCCCACGTCATCTCAACCGTTGGGCAGCTTCTCTTAAACTCGAACGAACAAATACAGAATGAGAAAAATGAAGATACGTTGGTTCATTTTAACAATCGCTTTTCTTTTGACCGTTTTGCCACCGTTGAACGCACAAAACAAACGCGCTTCTAAATATATCGTTACCTTCAACAGTTTCGGTTCGCTTAAAATTGGAATGACAGTTTCAAAAGCCTCAAAAGCACTTGGCGTTCGTCTTTTGAAAGAGGACGATATTGGTGGTTGCTATTACGTCAGACCGAAGCGTGGTTTCAAAGACATTGGTTTTATGGTCAACAATGGCAGCATTGCCCGAATTGATGTTTCCGAGCGCACCTATGCTACCGACAGAGGCGCGATGGTTGGCGACAGCGAAGCACGAGTCAAACGTCTATACAAAGGACAATACAAAGTGAGCAAACATTTTTACACTGATGGTCATAACATCGAAGTAAAAATGAAAGGCGGAAAATTCAGCATTATTTTTGAAACCGATGGAAGGCGCGTAACATACATACGCGCAGGCAGGTCTCCAGAAATTCAACTTGTTGAAGGTTGCTCGTAATCAACGCGCCGCCCAACAATTCAATGGACGTGAGGCGGAAACAGCGACTTTGTTATCACGTTGTCTTTTAACTCTCGGCGGGCTTGGCGGCGGTTTCCGCCCACGTCATCTCAGCCGTTGTGCGTCTGCGTGTGAAATAAACGTGCTACAATTTGAAACGAGATGAAAAGACTTCCGTTAAAATTAACGCTCGCAATTCTTACGTTTTTTTTTGGCATAAGTGCAGTTGGTCTTTGGTATCTTTCACGTATCGAAGCGGAAAGTCAGCAATCTTTGTCGGACATTATTTCATCAATTCCGCCCGTTAAGATGACAGTTGAAAATCCTTGTGATTATCCGCAACCGAAATATAGAGAACTCGAAGGGGAAGAAGCCGTTTATCTGGCAGAGTGTTTTATTATTCAGAATGGTTACACCGACCTGCCGCCGATTGCCGACAAATCAAAGTTGACTCCTGAAAATGTGTTTCCGGGAACTGACGAAGAAGGAATGAAAATGCGCCACGATTCACTTGAACGTAAAGCATACAGTTATTACCGAAGTGAACTTTATGGTGGCAGTTGGGTCGTGATGTTTCGCTACAAGCCGCATCCTGACGTTGTGAAGTTTTATGGCAAACATTTCGATTATACGGGACGTGCTGTAGTAATGGATTTTTTTGGCAAAGACGTGATAGTTATGCACTCTGATTATCCGTTAAGAATGCCTGAAGCAAAAATAATAAATCCGTGAAGCGAAGACGACGCACAACAAATCAATGGACGTGAGGGCGAAACAGCGACTTTCTTTTTGTGTCAGAAACGCCCGTTTTTGACACTGATTAAGGCTGATAGGGAATTTCGCAAGTAATTAAATAAAGTGAGTTCCAAAACCCATCCCACAATCAAAGTTTCAAAAACCACCCCTCAAATTGGGTTTTGGGACGCTGAGAAACTACATCATTTTCAGAACCCCAAAAACAGGCGTTTATGAAACGTTTTTTTGGAATGAAATTTCAGATAAGGTTCCACCGTCTAAATAACCAATTTGATACTTTGTAAAGGGTATATAAAAATCCCCCCCAGAAGATACTGTTTATGGCAGTATAAATCCACCACTCTGTTGGTAAAGGTTGTGAAGGATGGCTAGCAAACCAAACTGTCGGTATTGGTATGGAAAGTAAAGCGTTTATTGAATTGAGAACTGCCAGCGAACCTGAAACTCTCTCCCCTGTATCGAACCAACGCTGAAATGCTTCGTTTGCGTAAGGCTGAACGTCAATGCTTAGCCTAAAATGGATAAGTGAAACAAATATTGAAGGGACAAGCGAAGGCACATCGATGAATTTGAAGATACGACGAAGTTTACTCATCATTTACTCCCATTATTGATTCAAAGCAATCAATTCTAATCAATATGAATTATTAACTTTTATTAACTTATTCAGAATGTCTCAAAAATGGTCGTTTTTGAAACTAAGTTAAATTTCAGAATACAATTATACAGTATTTCGTTTTGAGGATTGGACTAAACTCCTTCCGTCCGAAAACTAGACTTTTTGGCTTCTCTCTTGAATTAGACAATTCGGTTGTTTTGTCTAATAATCTTTTTAATGAAACCAAGCCGAGCGACCAAAGCCGAAACGATAAAATTTCTTACTGAAACAGAAATACAAAAATTAATCGGTGTTATTTCAAGCAAAAGAGATAAAGCTATTTTTCTTTTGGCATATCGTCACGGATTACGAGCTAGTGAGGTAGGACTTTTACAGCGAAATGATTTTGACAACAAACAACTAAGATTAAGCATTCACAGATTAAAAGGTAGTCTTTCCGGCGTTCACCCATTGCAAGCAGATGAAGTAAGAATTTTGAAAAGTTATCTGCGGACGCGGGAAGATTCTTTACCGTATCTTTTCCCAAGCAGAAAAGGCGCACCCATTAGCAGAGCAATGTTAGATGTTTTGATAAAAGCCTACGGAGAAAAAGCCAAGTTACCAGATAACAAGAGGCACTTTCACGTTTTGAAACACTCGATTGCCACGCACTTACTCGACACAGGCGCAGATATTCGCTTTGTTCAAGACTGGTTAGGACACGCAAATATACAAAATACGGTAATTTATGCTCAAATCTCAGTCGGAAGCAGAGTCCAAAAAGCGAGAGAATACTTTCAAAAAATGCCGAAGTTTTAACTCGTGTCTGATAAGGATAAAACAATTTTATGGAGAAAACAGTCAAATTCTGCTATGATTTTGGTAAGGAGAAAAGCAAATGGAACTAGGCACAATTCAACTTCCTATAAGAACTATTCAAGCGTTAAGTGGTATTGCCAAAGAGAAAGGTAAAACCACCGAACAATATGTTACGGAAGTGCTTGAAACGCAAATTCTTGCTTCAACTTCTTTTGATGAAATTCTTGCCCCGATTCGACAAGGCTTTAAGGAAAGCGGAATGAGCGAAGATGAAATAACATCAATGTTTGAGAAGGCACGAGATGAAGTTTATCAGGAAAGTTTGACCAAGAAAAAATAGATGTCATACCAAGAGCCGCCGCGAGCCGTCTTTGATTGTATGATTTACCTTCAAGCAACGGCGAATGATGAAGGAATTTCCGCTAAAGTTCTACGCCTTCTCGATAAAAAAGCTATCACCTTATTTATATCTGAGCAGGTATTAGACGAAGTAAAAGACGTTCTAAGTCGTTCCTATATCCGAGAAAAGATTCCACAGATTACAGACCAAAGAGTTAATGCTCTTTTGATAAGGCTAAATCAGCACACGGTAAAAATCGTAAATGTGCCAGATGAGTTCAAATATGAACGCGACCCGAAAGACGAAAAATATATCAATTTAGCCCTTGTTACGAGGGCTGAATACATCGTTACTTTTGATACAGATTTGCTTGATTTGATGAAAGAGAAAGAAGCGGGAAAGGCTTTTCGGCAAAAATATCCGTTTCTTAAAATCTTAAATCCAATAGACTTTTTAACTCTGTTCGAGAAAACAAACGGAGTCTAATTTAATGGCTTACTGTTTTACTGGTAAAACAGTAAGCCATTACGCTGTTAGACTGGTAATTTATATTTCTCTGCAAGCAAGTCTAATGCTTCTCTCACTAAGCTACTTTTATCGGGCTTTGAGCCTGTTTCTTTTCGCTGATTTAATTGAATCATTTCTAAAGTAGTAATTTGGTCAACGGCTAGGTAAAAAGTTGCTTTAACAAGACTTTCTTTATTTTCCGTAGCCTTTTTTTTTGTTTCGTGTTTTTCTTCGGTTGTATCTTCAAAGATAGCGTCAAATCCTTTTTGGTCGTTCATTCGCCTATCCTTCAATGATGCTCTTTTAGCCACGTCTTTCAATCTCCTTAGCTAATTTTCTATATGCTTCGGTTGCTGGAGATTCAGGATTAGTTTTTAGAATTGAGTCGCCAGCAACGGAACTATCTGGAAGTTTTACGGTAAATGGAATCACAGTTTCCAAAAGAAGCTGTGAATATTTTTCTTTCAATTCGTCTAAAGCCTCTTTTGCGTGTGTAGTGCGAGAATCAAACATCGTAGGTAAAACACCCGCAATTTTTAGTTTTGGGTTAATTCTCTGTTTTACTTTTTCAATTGTTTGAAAAAGTAAATCCATACCACGCAAAGCAAAGTACTGAGTTTGAACAGGAATAACTATGCTTGTTGAAGCTGATAGAGCGTTTAGGGTTAAAAGCCCCAAACTTGGTTGACAGTCAATCAAAATATAATCGTATTGATTTTGGATAGGGGAAAGTTTTTCTTTTAACACATATTCCCTACCCGTCTCGTTGACAAGTTCAACCTCAGCCGCCGACAAGTCTATATTTGATGGAACTAAATTTAAGCCTGATTTAGTTTCAATTATGACATCTTTTAATTTGACTGATGAGGAGCGAAGCACGTCATAGATAGTCTTATCAATTGAAAGAGGATTAAGCCCCAAGCCAGCCGACAAAGCCCCTTGTGGATCAAGGTCAATTACTAAAACTTTGCGCCCTAATTCTGTAAGCGATGCGCCTAGATTTATAGTAGTGGTCGTTTTTCCAACGCCCCCTTTTTGTTGAGCTAGAGCTATTATTTTTGTCATAGGATAAAGTAAATTACTGTTTTGCTGGTAAAACAGTATGCAAGTATAATGGTAAAACAATAAGCTGTCAAAACAGCAAAACAACTTACTGTTTTGCTGTTTTCATTTTATAGCACTAAAAGTGCAAGTTTTGAGTTACGATTTTGGACACTTTGAGTTACGGAACTTCACTGTTTGAGTTACGGAACTTCACTGTTTGAGTTACGGAACTTCACTGTTTGAGTTACGGAACTTCACTGTTTGAGTTACGGAACTTCACTGTTTGAGTTACGATTTTTTGAGGTAACTTATTGATTCTATACGATTATCGGACGCTCAACATATAGACTATTAAACTATGTTATTAACAACAACAACAGAGAACAACTTTGCTTTTGTTGTTGTTGTTCGTGTAAATTCTTTCTTGAAATGTCAGAAAATACTTTAGAAATTATCCCGACAGAAATTATTAGAACAGAAACCGCACTTTCACGTTTTCCAATACATCGTCTTTCTAAACAAGGCGAAATTTCAATTGATATAAAACTCAAAAACAACAAGGGCGAACTTAAAACAAAATGGAAAGTTTCTCACAACAGCGAATTTGGACAACCAAGCCCGTTAGCTTACAAAGTTGATACACTAATCATTAACCGCAGAATTGAAGAAGCAGGGAAGCCCATCCCAAAACTAATTAGACTTGGAAGTTTGAACGGCATTGCGGAAGAATTAGGGCTAAAAAAAACTAGGGACACACAAAGAATTAAAAACGCTCTTCTTCAAAACGTAGGAACTTTAATCACAGCGAAATTCACTTATAAGACAACAGACGGAACAGAAAGAACCATTGAAATAGGCGATACTCGTTACGGCGTAGTTTTTACAGGTGAAAAGCTACCAAATGGCGACAAGGCAGATGCCACATATATTTTGCTTCACGACATTTACAGGGAGATTCTAAATTCAGCCCCAACACGCCCCCTAGATTACGAATATTTGAAAGAATTATCTCCGATAGCGCAAAGATTTTATGAACTTCTAAGCTATCAAATGTATGGCGCAGTAAAACACAAACGGGAAGCAAAAATGCTTTACTCTGAATTTTGCACCTACGCCCCGCAGACGCGCTTTTTTGACTGGGAGCAGGTAAGACCGCAGATGTATCGGCTACACAAACCACACCTTGCAAGCGGTTACATCGAATCTTTTTATTACGAGCAAATCAGAACCGATGATGGAACACTTGACTGGTTATTTATTTATACCGCCGGACGAAAAGCAAAAGGCGAACATACTTTTGCAATGACAAGGAGAAAGCCTTTAGCAAGAGGAAAAGAAATAAAAACAAACCCGAATCAGCTACCACTTATACCCGAAGAGCCGACACCGCCCCTTGTGCCAGAAGTCGAATTAACCTTTTCGATGGACGAGGAAGAGTTAGTTTCCAAAATGAAAGACTTTAAGGTGTCTGAGAAGAAAGCCAGAGCGTTAATTAAAAGCCACAGGGAAGCCGTAGAGCGAGAAATTCCGGTCTTTCCATACCGACTACTAGGGGGAGCGATTAAAAACCTCTCAGGGCTATTTATCAAAGCCGTCGAGGAAGGCTACGAAGCCCCCCAAAGCTATCTTGATTCTTTCAAAGAAGCCGAATCGAAAAAACGGTTTGAAGCCGAGCGAAAAAAGAGTGAAGAAAAAAACAAAGCCCAAAGATTGGAAGAAGAAACTTGGAAGCGAGCGGAAAAGCGACTAAATGATTTGCCGGAAGCCGAGCGTCAAAAACTTTGGGAAGCGACCAGAGCCGAGCTACTTTCATCGCCCAAATACAAAGACGCAACACCGGCGCAATTAAATATTTTAGAGTCGGTGATGGAAGGTTACATTCGTTCGGCACTTATCGAAACTTTCATTCAGGAAGAAAACCAAAAGAGCGGAAAGTAAAACGCCATTCTAAAACCTCGACTTTTTCCTTGATAACCTTAAAAATAATTGCTGATAACCGGCTATCCGCGACCTAGCAAGGTCTTTCTAATGCCGTCTATAATTTTCTAAAAAACGGGCGGAGCGATAGCGAAGCACGAAAACCCGCGAGCTAAGAGCGAGCGGATCGGATTTTATAAAATGGCAGTCTGAAAATTTTTTGTGTATGTTTGCGGATAACTTTTACCAACTTAAAGTAAACGGCAATGTATCGGCGCAGAAATGAGGGATGGAGCAAGAAAGTTGATATTGTAACTTTATCAACAATGGAAAAAAGCGTTTCCGAAATTCGCAGATTAACCGAAGGACGAGAGGATTCGGTTTTAATCATCAAAGAAGTGGAAATGCTCGAACGCGCTTTAGCTTGGGCGCAGGGCAGACTAAGCGACTTCGATTTAACGAAACACCAAATGCCGGAGCATCTGAAAAAATCGGCTTAGTATTCTTCAGGCAGCAGAATTGTCGTAACCGAGCGGTCAGCTTCGGTAATAATCCAAATCTTTTCCCCTGTTTTGTAGAGTGTATGAGCAGAGAGAATCCGAAAGCCTTCTTTAACCGCTAAATTATTTTCCGCTTCGTCATATTCCGAAACTTCGCCCCAATCGCCGTCTTGATGTTTAGCCAAAAACCAATAAGGCGACACTTCGGCTTTTTTGAATGCTTCACTTGCTCCGATTGAAGCGAACACTTCGCCAAGCTGAAACAAAGCTAAATTTTCTCTGTTAATTTTCAAGTCTGAAAATTCATCCTGTAAATTATTTTTCTGAGGTTCAAACATCATCAATTCCTAAATTCAAAACTTCAAAGCGCGGCACATTTTTCGCACCCATCATACGAACTACCAAAACACTTTCAAGCAGAAATCCTAAGACAAAACCCACATATAATAATTACTCAAACCCACATATAATAATTAATCACACCGCTTCCAAATCCATTGATTGAAGCACCGATTCCAATAGACAATCCTGATCATGCTTTCCGAGAATTGAGAGTCAGTTTACTTACCAGCACAAAAAATTCTACCCCAGGTCAACTCTATTCAATTTCAAATGGAGAAACTAATAATCCGTTTGACTTTAATCCGATGCAGGAACGACTTTCATCTATTGATTCGCCATTAAAAAGCATAATTTTTAATGGCGATGAAGAAATATTATCAGAGCTAAAGAATTGTTCTTATAGATATAGCGAGGCACTCAGTGGCGAGTTGAATAATTTAGACTCAGAATACTCATATATATCGCACAACAAATATAAAAAAACTTCAATCGGTACCATTGATATTAATGCACCAGAAAGAGATGAATATCTAAGTCGGGGCTTAAAGGTTTTTGATAGAAGAATTCCGCAATTTATCCAAACTATCCAAAATATTTCCGCTAGTTCAAGCCGAAACGATAAATTAAATTTATTAAAACAATGTCAGGAAAAATACCAAAAGGACATTAAAGTTTCTAAAGATACAGGTGACGAAATGCTACTTCGACAGCGAGAAAGAGGTAATTAACATTAAACGAACTAGACATTACAGTTAGTTTTCTCAGTTTATCGCTTACCAAAAATCAAGGATTTTTCATCGAAAATTGATTTCCAATTAGACAAAACAGTTATTTTGTCTAATAAGATTGAGTAACAATACCGACCATTTTTTACTCGAAATTAATAATAATCGAAAAAAGCTTTCAGGTAACTTTGTGAAAAAGTAGAAGGCGACTATTCTCAGTAGATCCAAATTTGAGAAACTGACTTGCAGGACTTGAAAACTTTAGTCAGTTTAGATGTTTGAAAAAGAAAGAGAAAAAAGCAGACAAGTCCTGCTTTGAAAATAACACAGTTTTGTCGTCAAAGTCAGTTTTGGAGTTAGCTAGAACACGGATTGGAGAGTTTTTACCGCTTCAAGCGGCGGGATATGCTTGCACAACCGAAGCCTTATTGGATGTTTTGGTGGCAGTTTCAGTGGGCAAAGAAACGATTGAACAAGTCGCGGCGGACTTAAACTTGAAAGTCGGAGCGGAAACTATTCGGGGTTATTTCAATGAGCAATTAGGGGTTGAGAAATTGTCTGAAATAAACGAGGCGGTTAATTTAACCTTGCAAAAGAGTTTAGATTTCGAGTTAAAAAAGCAGAAATTAGAGGTCGCGATAGACTTTCACGACCAGCCGTATTATGGGAAAAGCGAGCAGTCGGAAGGCTTGTGGGTGGGAGCGAAAGCCAAACAAGGAACGACGAAAGTTTACCGGGTGGCGACCTGTTATGTGATAAAAAACGGGCATCGGCTGACTTTAGCAATCAAATTCGTGCTGCCGGAAGAATCAATCAAAGAGGTGCTGGAATATTTATTGAAGCAGTTAAAACGATTAGAGTTAGAGGTTGGATGTCTGTATTTGGATCGCGGTTTTGGGAGCATTGAAGTTGCCAAATATTTGCAGCGGGTCAAGCAAAGAGCAATCGTGGCATCTCCGATTCGCGGGAAAACGGGCGGGTTAAATGCGTTGTGCGTCGGGAAGAAAAGTTATCGCACCCGCCACATTTTCAAAAGTTTGAAACACGGCGCGCAAGAAGTGGAAATGGCAATGTTCAAGGGCTTTACGACGACGACGAAAAAAGGCGTAAAAAAGCGGAAAGCGAAATGGCTGGCGTATATGTTGATTGAATGCGAGGAAAATCTGAATGCGAAAACAGTCAAAAAGAGGTATCGGAAACGCTTCGGAATCGAGTCGAGCTATCGGTGTGCCAAGAAAGTGCGGGGCTGGACGAGCGGAGCAAATCCGGTATATCGTTTTTTGTTAATCGGACTGAGTTTTTGTCTGACCAATC
>MWWA01000401.1_pt1 | contig 11420 bp, 8 predicted proteins | sample 1047341 | NCBI WGS metagenome assembly MWWA01 (sample SAMN06349978, study PRJNA376086) | soil metagenome | isolation source: MS5-1 sample Antarctic (ecotone) soil | place: Antarctica | collected 2015-01-13
GGATTAGAGTTTGCTGCAAGGGTAGTAGAGGTGGTAACAAAAAAGAAATTTGATATGCTGATCAGGCAAAAATTATTTGTACCGCTCGGAATGAGAAATACAACCTTTAGTACATTGGATGGATCAGCACCAAATCCATCTGGTGGTGCCAAGTCAACAGCAGCAGATTACCTTAAGTTTTTGCAAATGCTTTTAAATAATGGAAAATTTAATGGACTCACCATTTTAAGTGAAAAGTCAGTTGGTGAGTTACTGAAGATACATACTACATCAGACCAAATGAAGCAGGTACCTAAAGCCGGTGAAGGATATTTATATGCCCTTGGAAGCTGGGTAGTGGAAGCGGAAGGCGATAGAGCGACATCTTTAACCAGCCCGGGTTTATTTGGAACATTTCCTTTAGTAGATTATAAAAATGAGTATGTTTTATTGTTTTTCAACAAAAGCTTTTTAGGTGAACAAAAGGCAGATGCTTATATGGAAATAAAAAAAGTCATTGATACGGAGCTCAATAAAAATTAAAAGTTTATTCTGCTTTCACCAGTATAACTTAATAGAGAATCTTTTTAAACTTCCACAAATTTTATACTTCGGTTTATGAAAACTAGCAACACTACATTAGTAAAATCAATAGCCAAAAATTTGGGTTTTGATTATTGTGGTATTGCTAAAGCTCAAACTCTTGATGAAGATGCAAGAAGATTAGAAGGGTGGCTTTTGAACGGAAGACATGGCAGTATGAAGTATATGGAGAATTATTTTGATCTAAGAATAGATCCAACCAAATTGGTACCTGGTGCAAAATCTGTAATTACATTATTAAAAAATTATTTTCCTGGGCAGCTTGCGCAACAGGAACTTAAAATCTCTAAGTATGCTTGGGGTAAAGATTATCATACTGTAATTAAGAGCCAGTTAAAGCATTTATTACATGAACTGCAGGAAAGCATTGGTAAAATAAATGGAAGAGGATTTATTGATTCCGCACCTGTATTAGAAAGAGCATGGGCTGAAAAAAGTGGACTGGGCTGGGTAGGCAAAAGTGGAAATTTAATAAATAAGCAAAATGGTTCTTTCTTTTTTATTGCAACGTTAATCACTGACCTTGAACTTGAATATGATGATCCTTTCGTTAAAGACTTTTGTGGCAGTTGCACAAAATGTATAGATGCCTGTCCAACAGAAGCTATATTACCGGAAAGGGTAGTGGATGGCAGTAAATGCATATCTTATTTTACCATTGAATTAAAGGATGAAATCATTCCTGAATCCATGTCAGGAAAATTTCAAAACTGGATATTTGGCTGTGATGTTTGCCAGGATGTTTGTCCATGGAACAGGTTTAGTACAAAACATGAAGAAGCAGGTTTTGAGCCCTTGCCTGAAGTTTTAAATTTTTCAACTAAAGATTGGGAAGAATTAACGGAAGAAGCCTTCAAAAAAATCTTCATGAACTCACCGCTCAATAGAGCAAAATTTAGCGGGATTAAACGAAACTTAAAATTTATACAATCCATTAAAATTGATAACCCACTCTAAGTGAAACCCGTTTCAGTTTATATACAAAATTCTCTGCGGCTGACGGGCAGGGTGGGTTTATGCAAAAGACTTCTCTTTCCTGCTTTTCTTTTAGTTCTTTAAATGAGTAACCTAAAAGCATAACAACAGCATCATTATTCTTCAAGCCTAATCTGTATCCGAAATTCCCTGACCAATAAGCTGAGGGGGAAAAATTACTGCTGATAGGTCCTCCCCATTCAATTATATCTCTCTTCATCCAGGCAAAATTGATTCCGGCATCAGCAGAAATAAAAGGAGTTTTGTTGGCAGATAAAAAATTATGATTAACCGATAAAAAAACAGGAACGGATCTTATATAATAATAATCTAAACCGGTTCCTATGCCGGTAAACCATTTATTAAATTTAATTCCATTAATAGTTTGAAGTTGAAATGCAGAACCATTACTCCCTTCCAATAAACCAACTAAATTTTGTGAACTAAAAGATTTTACTTCCTGTGCTTTTATGGAAAGGTTACAGAGTAGAAGCAACAATAGTATCAGTATTGGTTTCATATTATTTTTTTCCTGAAATTTTACTTAATAATTTTAAGTTCTTCACATCTGTATAATCGTATTGAAATACACCTTCATTAGTTACCAGTATCAGGATATTGTTCCATGCTATGGCATCAAATGTTTCCATGTTTTTTAAATGGTTTATCAGCTTAAGGTCATTAACATTACTGGTATTATAAATTTTTAATCCGTCCTTACCATCACATACAAATAAGATATCACCATCTTTTGCAAGTCCATGCGGATTGGTCATGGAATACGTTTTTACAAGAGAAGGAGCTAAAACATTTCTTACATCAATTACATCTAATTGGTTATTTACTCCTGTACGAAAATTACCTGCCCTTAATGTTACAAAAGCATAATTATCATCTGCAACCACAGGGTCACATGCTCTTGCATGATTAAATTGACCTTGCCTTTGTGGTGATGAAGGATTCGTAATATCAAAAATGAACATACCGGCACTTGAGCCAATAAATAATTTGTTTTTGAAAGGATATATGGTTTCAATATTCCAGCCAACAGGAATAACATTTAATTTGTCAGGAAAATTAGAGTTAGAAACATCTAGGACATTCAAGCTGGAAATGTTTACAGCGTATAGATGTTCATTTACAATAGCAAAACGAGCCATAGAGCCACCCATACCAGGAGTAAAGCCGCCACCACTTTTTAATGAACCGGCATCAGATTGCATAGCAAAAACACAATTGCGGCAGTTAAACAAACTACTACCGGTAGCTACATCTACAGTTGTATCTTTCTTATTCCAGTTAACAATCACTTTAGTAGAGTCAGCAATAAAATTATCACCATACCAACGCTCAGGAAAAACGCGGGGAATGATTTTAGAAACCTTTGCCTGTAATGGATTGGCAATGTCTATTGCCAGTAGCTCCGTATAAAGATCTGCATATAGAGTAGTTCCTTTTACAGCAATGTCAATATTTCCCGGTATGTCAATAAATCCAACACGAACAGGATTGGATGGATTACTGTTGTTGAAAATGTGTACTCCTTTATTTACTTCATTTAAAAATAAAAAGGTACCATATATATAAATTTTACCTGCTTCTTTTACAGCCTGTGGTTCTGTTGTTTTTATTCCGGCTAAAACCTCGGCTTTGTCACGGTAAACAGGTGTGTAGATAGTATATGTTTTGGTTATGCTGTCTTTTAAGCAACCACTAAAAACAAATGATAATAATACAAAAGCACTTAGCAACGGCAGGCGAAATATATTTTTCATAAAGCAATTTTTTAGTTGACAACGGTATTCATAAAACCGTTGCTTTATTTTTTATTTTGAAAATAAAATTGGGTTTGCAAGCCGGCTACAGACAAAAATTGTTTTCTGTTTGTATTTTTTTCCAGGGGGGTTAAGCTATATTGCAAGAAAGGTCCTGCTTTAAAAGAAAATGATTTGTTTTTAAAAAAATGAAATTGTAAACCTGAAAAAGAGTGAAGCTGCGTTTTATTCCATGCTTTATCATTTTCAAATTGAATACTTGAATTGCTGTTATTCAATAATGCATTGGTAGATACAAGTCTATTTAAAGAAACACCAGCGTGTAATGAAAGGGGTATATATTTTAAAAGCTGGTATTCAATTGCTACAGGCAAAGAAATGAAATGGAAGTTATTAGTATACTTATTAGTATTTCCATTTTGATAATAACTCTGTAACCTGACTTGTTGATTACTATAAGATATTGTTGTATCGTTGATCACTCCCGTACCAATATTAATTTTTGTACTGAAAAAACTATATTGTATTCCTGTAGAGATTTCAAACCGGTCGTTTAAGTTTTTTATTATTCTTAATCCTGCAGAAAAATAAGGACCTTTTTCGGGCAATGAAGGTGGAAAAAATGATCCTGAACCTGATGTATTACCTGGAGTTCCTGCAAAATCCGCTGATGCCACAGGATCAAATAATCCTTTGGATATATTAGAGAATCCACCGGCTAAATACGGGACAATCTTCCATTTTATTTGTTTAGCAGTTACAACCTGCTTTTCTAAAATTTCTTTTTCAATGGGTACTTGAGTTTCAGTTACCTTTTTTGTTTTTATCGAACTGTCCTGTACTAATTGCTCATTTTCTATTTCTTTTAAAGTTGAAATGTCTGATTTCAAAGTATCAATGTTTTTTAAAGACTGGTCTTCAATTAATACGTTGGATATTTTAGCTTTTTCAGGTTGACTTTCTGAAACTATATTTTCATTGTTATTTGTTTCAGAAGTAATAGTCCTATTTGGATTTACAGTTTGGTGATTAAAGCTTTCCTTTATTTGAATGCTTTTTGTAATTGAACTGCTGTTTAAATCTGTTTTTTTATTAATTAAAACGTTTTCAGTTACCGGATCACTTAAAGAAGAAGTATTATTATCCGGAATATTTTTTTCAATTGCTTCACCAGTTTTTTGATTAGTGTCCTGAGAAAAACTAGTTGTCGATCTATCAGATAATTTTGGTGTATCAATTTTATTTTCAGAAGAAATCATCCACCACAAAAAACCGGTACTAATTAATAGTATGGGCAATAACCAAAACACAATTCTTCTTCTATCTTTTTTTCTCCTGATCTGCTCTTCCACCTTGTCCCAAACAGGTGTTGATGGCTGGATCACCAGGTCGTCCATAAGTTTATGAACTTGTTTTTCAAAATTTTGTTCTTGCATACGAATTTTTCTTTTGATTGTTTTCAATCCAGTTGATTAGCAATGACCTGGCTCTGGCGTATTGTGAACGTGAAGTGCCTTCATGAATTCCCAGCATGACACCAATTTCAACATGTGTGTAACCTTCAACAGCATGCAGGTTAAAGATGGTTTGATACCCCGTTGGCAATTGCCTTATTAATTCTGCCAGTTCTTTGGAATTAAGCTTTACTTCCGGGTTTTCAGCAGCTATTGCGTGCAATTGATCATTATCATATAAAAGTTCTGATTGATACCTGCTATTTTTTTTTAAATAATTAAGGGCTGTTGTAACCATAATTCTTCTTATCCAGCCTCCTAATTCACCTTCAAACTTATATTGATGGAGGCTGCGGAATACTTTTACAAAACCATCCTGTAGCACATCTTCAGCATCGGCAATTGATTTGGTATATCTAAAACATACTCCCAGCATAGGTGGCGCAAAAAGATCATACAACTCCCTTTGAGCTGCAGGCTTTTCTTTTAAGCAATCTTTTACCAGCTTGTGATGATCCATTTTACCTATTGCCTTACCTGACAATTGATCTTTTTAAAACGTTGCAGCAACAAAAAAAAGGCTGCCATTTGGCAACCTTTTTTTTATAAAATTTAACCTACGGGATCGGCTGGGGTATTAGGATTTCCATCTCTTTCCTGTTGTGGATAAGGATAGAAATTACGACTTCTTTCAGCGTTAGGTGTTCCTGGTCCAGGACGATTAAAACGCCTGCTATCTTCCAGTTTTAATCCTAGCATGTATAACTCAAATAACCGGTTCCTGTAAATTTCTAAAAGAATAGCATCTTTAGTTAAAGGCCCGGTATAAGGTGGCAAATCAGCACCAATACCAAAAGCATCTTCTGCCGGTTTTTTTGTAAGGACTCTGTTAAGAAAAATAACAGCATTTAAAAGATCATCTTTTCTTGCATAGGCTTCTGCCTGTATAAGTAACATTTCTCCCGGTGTATAAATTGGAATTCCTGTTGCATCACCCATAAAAAACCCAGATCCATTTTGAGCATTCTTAGTAGTATGAAAAGCTATTCTTTTATCATTAGAATCGGGTGCTAAAGCGCCTGTTAAACCAAAGTTTGTTCTTATTCCATAAGTATTATTATTAATTAAGGATGAACGAAAAATTGGATTCGGATTTAAATTGTTATAGAAGAAAACTGATCTTTTTGATAAATCTACTGCTGCAGCACGGGCAATAGCTAAGTCATAATTACCTAACATAAGATAATAACGTGCTGCCAGGGCTAATAAAGTATTTTTAAGATCAATTTCAGCCCCTACTGCAGCATTAAAAGTGGCAGGAATTGCAGTAGCCTGTAATAATGCAGATGCATCGTCTAATAATTTTACAGCTGTTTCTAATGCCTGAAATCTTGTACTAAATTGTGCATTAGAACCTGCATTGATTGGTACCTGCTCCCAAAAAGTAGCCAACGTTCCCAAAGACATTGCTTTATATAAATGGGCATAAATGGTAACTGCATTTCTTACATTAACATCACCAATTTTTGAAGCATTATCTAGTAATTTTTGTGCTTCGCTATTAATAATATTTGTTGTTGTCCAAAGTCCACTAATTAATCCATTATTAGGAGCCACGTTAGTACCTCCAATTTCTAATTGCGCTAAATCTGCATTACCTGCATTAAGCACTGCTACTTCACGTGTAGATAAAGAACTTGCTGAAATGGCACCATATACAGAAGAAACAGCCAATGAGTTAACTGCAAAACGTTGCTTTAGACCAACAATTAACCTGGTCATTCCATCGGCAGAATTATACACTTCATCTTCCGTTGGTGCATTAGGATTGCTATATTCTTTTTTACATCCTGTAGTTAATACTACAATAGATATAAATATTAAAAGCTTTTTCATGTTAATTAAAAATTAGTTATTAAGGATAATTGAATTGTTCTTGGAATTGGAAAAGCTCCAAAATCATTCCCTCTTACAATTGACTGACCTGAAGCATTTATTTCAGGATCAAAACCTTTATAATTATCGAATGAAAATAAATTTCTTCCTACCAGTGAAACTTTCATGCTATTGGCAAACTTTATTTTATTGATATTATAACTTAATGCAAGTTCCCTGATTTTAGTAAAGGAGCCGTCCTGTACATGTTCTTCCTGTATACGCGGACCAATAAATCCTCCAATGGCAGCTACCCATCCTCTTGGCAATTCACCTCTAAGTTCTTGTTCTGCCATGGGTCCATTACCAACATTATTTCTTGTAATCCAATCCCAGTTATAAACTTCAAAACCATATACACCATCAAGTTGTATACGAAATCCAAAGTTTTTAAAATTAAATTCATTTACTAATGTTGCAGTAAAATCAGGATTTGGATCACCAATAACTTTTCGCAGTGGTGCACCTACAGGTTGTCCATTAGCATCTCTTTGTGGTGTATTTGTAACTGCATTACCTCTTTCTACCTGTGGCAGCATATAACCATTTACATTACGTAATAAATAATTTCCTTGCTGATCCCTTGCATAATAATTTAGAAAATAAACACCAACCGGTTGATCAAGCATTACACCTTGTGTACCACCAGCATCAAATCCTATGAAAGATGCATTTTGATATAGCTCGGTGATCCTGTTTTTATTTTGATTGTATAAAAATGAAACATCCCATGAAAGATCGCGTTTGCGAACAGGAGTACCTGTAAGCATAAACTCAAAACCTGTATTAGTCATACTTCCTAAATTATCTACTAATGAAGAAGCACCTGTTGAAGGAGCAAGATTAAAAGGTAACACCAGGTCCTTAATCTTTTGATCATAAACACTGAATTGTAAACCCAGTCTTCCATTTAGAAATTGCGCATCCGCTCCGGCTTCTATTTCAGTTTTAATTTCAGGTCTGATATTTACATTTCCTATTTGATTTCTTGGAGCAGAAGCACCTCCGGTATAATTAATAGGAATATAGGTAATAAAGCGATCATATGCACCAATACCTGTAAGGTTACCCGCCTTTCCATAAGATGCTCTTAATTTTAAAGTATTAAACCATTTTCCAAAGTTTCCATCTCTCCAAAAAGTTTCATCAGATATATTATAGCTGACACTTGCTTTAGGGTAAAAAATATTTTGAGCATCCCTGTTAAAAGCTGATGATCCGTCAAACCTTCCGGCTGCTGTTAAAAACAACTTATTCATGAATCCAAAAGTTTGTTGAAAGAAAACACCAAAGATGGATTGCTCTGTACGTGTATCAACCGGAGCTGAGAAAAGATTTTGTGCTGATGCAATTGTTTGAACTAAAGGATTTATATCCCTGCCTTCCTGGGCGCTAAAAGCTGTTTTTATGTATTGTGCAGAATAACCGGCAGAAGTAGTGGATTGGAGGGTTGATGCTAAATCAAATTTATAAGAGGCAACTGCATCACCAGTCCACTGAGAATAATTGAATTTTGCATTAGAAACATAACCATCCGGGAAAAATGTAGCTGCTACTTCCGGATATGGAACTCTATTATGAAATTCAAACCCCTGTTGACTATAAGTATCAAAACCGGTAGTCAAATCAACAGAAAGTCCGGTAAGAGGAGTTAAAGTAAGTTTTATATCCGAAAGATTCCGGTTTACTTCCGTTCTTATATCATATGTCTCTAATACAGATAAAGGATTAAGACGCACCCTTTCTACATGCTGTAATTCTCCATTGGCATTTCTTTCATTAATGTTCCATACATTATCTATAATGGTTAAAGTACTTACAGGAGAGAAGAAGTTGTTACCATTTGGCATGTCCTTAGAACGGGAGTTAGAATACAAAACACCACCTGAAAGTTTTGCCCACCTGTTTAAATTAATGTCTGTACGGGCTCTTAAACCATATCGCTGAAAATCTGTATTTCTTATTATACCCCCGTTTTTCAAATATGAACCAGAGAAATAATAAGTAGCATTATCTGTACCTCCTGTAACTGAAATATGATTATCAGTACCAAATGAGGGATCAAAGATATCATCCTGGTAATCATACCTTGTAACCGGGTATTTAACAGTATCTAATCTGCCTCCCAAAGCAGCAGGCCCCGTTCCGGGATTAGTAGCCCTATCAGGTCTAAGATTAGCTATTGTTGTTAATCTGTCACCGACAGCAAATAACCTGGGATCTTGTTGTATCCCAAAACGAAACGGATGGTCATTTAAATCTAACCTTTTCCTAAGTGAGTTATGTTGAACACTTGTAGTAAAAGAAACTTTAGCCTGGCCACCTCTTCCTCTTTTAGTAAATATTTGTACAACTCCGTTAGAAGCTCTCGAACCATAAATAGCCGCTGCCGCCGCTCCGTTTATTACTTCTATTCTTTCTATATCATTGGGGTTAATATCTACTAATCTGTTACTTCCTGTTTGAATTCTGGCTCCTTGTGCATCTGCACTTAAATTTATTACATTGGCTGAGCTATTATCTATTATTACTCCATCTACAATATAAAGTGGTTCTGATGAACCAAAAACAGAACCTACACCTCTGAGTTTTATAGAAACACCACCTGCAGGATCGCCTGAATTTTGGGTTATTTGCGCTCCCATTACTTTACCGCTAAGCATAGCACTTAAGTTTGCAGATCCTGTATTTTGCAATTGTCTTGCTGATACTGTTGAAATAGCATTACCTATCTCTCTCTTGGTTGTTCGTCCCAATGTTCCGGTAACAACAACTTCGTCTAATCCTAATGCATCTAATCCTAATGCTGCATTTAATGTATATGAATTTTCTGTTGTTACTCTTAGAGTCTGGTCAATGGTTTTAAATCCAACACCACTGATGGAAACAGTATAAGTTCCTTGCCTCAGATTGGCATCAAGTGCATAATCACCGGTAGTATTTGTTGATGTTCCATATGTTGTATTTCTTACAACGACAGAAATACCGGGTATTCCCTGCCCATCAGGATCGGTAACTTTACCCTGAATACGTATTTGACTAAATACGGAAAAAGCTAAAAATTGAAGGCAAGCCATCAATAATAACTTCCGCCATTTGAAAACAGTAGAATTTTGCATAATATTAGTTTTGTATAAACATGTGTAGAAAGAATAATTAAGTTAAGACAATAGATTGTATAAAAACGCTGTATGATGAAAACTTTTGATGAAACTTATTATTTAGATGATAAAAGGTTGTTTATATTCTGTAATCCCTGCTCCATCATAATACCATAAGTATTTTCATAAAATAAACTTCCAAACCTTTCCCAGGGGTACCATCTCAGGTGAAAATCCATATACCACTGCAAGGTTTTAACTTCAGAATTTGGGTGTGTATGTATCTGCCAACCATTTAATAATTTATTTTTTTCCTGCTTGCTCAGCTCCATTTGCACAAGGCTGTCTGTTGCCACCACTTCATTTATAATTAATCCTTCCTGTAAAGCACTGTGTGTTTCGGTTTTTTGAAATGCGGGATGCCAGTGTTTCCATTGAGCTGTATCGCGGATTAAAGAAAAGATCTCGTTTGTTTCAGCATCTATGTCTATAGCTTTTGATATACGTACTGTAGAAGGAATCAGTAATCCAAATAAAGTAATTAATGTAAACAGTAAAAGAATGCTAATGATGATAAACCTCAGTAGACGCATTGGTTATTTTAAAAAATTATGATTAGCTAAAGTTGATTATTTTTATAAAACGATTCAAAATATTGTCATTCCCATTTAAAGGTTTTAATAGCGATGGTATATACAATTAAACCCCAGCCTCCGAGTACAGCAAGTTGTAACCCGCAGTCACTTAGATGTGCTCCTTCAAAAGATATTTTCCGCATAGCATCATTAAAATAAGTTAATGGCATAGCATAACTTATAGGCTGCAACCATTTTGGAAATGCATCAATCGAGAAAAAAGTACCAGCCAGTAAAAATTGTGGTAAAGTGATAATATTTGCAAATGGTGGTATGGAGCTTTCATTAGTTGCCAACCCACTTATTATAAATCCAAATCCCATAAATACCAGAAGGGCAATAAAGCTCAGTATCATAATTTCAATAAAAGTGAGCCATCCGTTAATTAAGGTAAACCGGAAAGCAAAATAGCCGATACCAATTATAATAACTGCAGTCATTAATTGAAAAATAACGCGGCTTAATCCCTCACCTAATACAATATAACTTCTGCTGATGGGTGTAGCATAAAACCTTTTTAAAACCAATTGTTGTCTTAAACTAAAAAACAAAAAAGCAACACCAAATACTCCGGAACTTAATAATGAGAATCCTAATTGTCCTGGTAGAATAAAATCAATTGTCCTGTATTTTCTAACTTGTTTTACTTCAGGTTCTATACGGGCTATTGATTCTTTGTCCTGGTAAACAGATTTATTTATTTTATTGATCGTATTTTCTAATAGTGGAATAAAACTTGAGATTTTATCAGCACTTGCTGATGTGGAATTAAAATGAACAATATATTTATTTGCATTATTAATGCTTACCAGTTTTTCTATAGAAAGTGTACCTGTGATCCTGCCTTTTATAAGATCTGACTGCAAGTCTTCATCATTGCTATAATCAACAAAACGAATATTTTGGAGCAATTTTAAAGAATCAATAATTGGGTTGGCTGTGTCACTTCCCGAAGATAAATAC
>MWWA01000403.1_pt1 | contig 11363 bp, 9 predicted proteins | sample 1047341 | NCBI WGS metagenome assembly MWWA01 (sample SAMN06349978, study PRJNA376086) | soil metagenome | isolation source: MS5-1 sample Antarctic (ecotone) soil | place: Antarctica | collected 2015-01-13
TATTTTGCCTGATTCTCGCGATTTTCCAAAATGCTGGCCAATACTAAGAACATACTTTTCAGATATCAGGCCTGCCGCCACAATGATTTCAGCCGGTCTTTCAGATGAAAGAATGAAAATTGAAATACAAGTAACGGCATTAAAAAAAAGATGACATAAACTGCTTAAGAAAACTCCCGGCACCCGATGCAGGTTCCAAATGAAAATTTGTTTAGCGAATGCTGATCGCCAAATCTCCATTCCTTCCTGCTCCGCGGAAAACTCCCCGCCCCCGTTGCGAAAAGTTTTCCAGCAAAGGCATTAAAATTCGATAAAGTTTTTTTTGGAAAACTTTGTGGCAACTCAAATACATGCGTGCTTTAGAAGTTTGCCACGCCGCAATAGAAATTTACTTCACCTGATGATTTTTTCACGCGACTCGCAAGGACGGGCGTGGGAAGAATTGTTTTGGTTCGGGCAGAATTGTCTTTTAAGAAAAAAAAATTATCACGAAAAATTTTCATTCTTTAAAAATTCGACCAAATTTTGCATTGTCATTGCCTGATCTATATGAAAATCTCCGATCCTGGTGCGGCAAAGCCGGCTGAGATATCCACCGCATCCCAATTCTTTTCCGAAATCATTTGCAATGCTTCGTATATACGTACCTGTAGAACATTTTATTTTGAAATCTAACTCCGGTAATTCTATCCTGGTAATTTCAAACTTCTCAATATTTATTTTTCTTGGCTCCATAATCACCTCCTCTCCCCTCCTGGCTTTCAGGTAAACCGGCTTGCCTTTTTGCTTTATTGCGGAATGCACAGGTGGCATCTGCAGCTGTTCGCCTGTAAATTTAATAGCTGCCGCACGTAATTCTGATTCTGTAATTCCTTCTGTAGATTGAAAATTTTGCGGCTCACTTTCCAGATCGTAAGTTGGGGTATGGGCGCCCAATGTGATCGTGCCGGTGTACTCGTTTGGTAAGGACATAAACTCACTGATCTGTTTTGTGAATTTACCCGTACAAACAATCAATAAGCCGGTAGCCAAAGGATCGAGTGTACCAGCGTGTCCAACTTTTTTTACTCTTATAATATTCCGGATTTTTTTTACTACATCAAAAGATGTCCATTCCAGCGGTTTATTAATGAGTAATATCCGCCCTTCTTCAAAAGTATTATCCTTCGTTTCTGCATTCATCAGATCGCTTGTCTTGTTTTTAGTTCCAGGTATTTATTTATGGTATGGACCGTCAACTGCTGCGGTGAACTAAGTACAGATAATATCCCGAATTTGTTAAGTTCCTTCGCTATCATTCTTTTTTCAAAAGCGAATTTCTCTGCAATGGTTTTAATGTAAACACCTTCTATATTTTCTGCATTGGTCATGGTTAACTTTTGCAATTCTGTATTTTCAAAAAAAACGACTAACAATAAATGATGATTTGCAATCGCCCGTAGATATTCTAATTGTCTCTGAAGACCGGACATTGATTCAAAGTTGGTAAATAATATGATCAGGCTTCGATTTCTGATTTTGGCCCGGACAGACAGGTAAAGCATTTCGAAATCACTTTCCAGGAAATCTGTTTTTTGATTATATAAAAGCCTGATAATATTATCTCTTTGTAATGGCCGCCTGTCCGCTGCTAAAACCGAGTCAAGTTGATGGGAGAAAGTGATAACACCTACTTTGTCCTGCTTTTTCAAACATACGTTGCTCAACACCAGGCAACTATTAATCGCATGATCTAATAAAGTAAGTCCCTCAAAGGGCATTTTCATCAACCTTCCTTTATCAATGATGCAATATACCTGCTGCGATCTTTCATCGATAAAATTATTGATCATCAGGTTGCCACGGCGGGCGCTGGCTTTCCAATTCAAACTTCGTATATCATCTCCCGTTACATAATCGCGAATCTGTTCAAACTCCATACTTTGCCCTATTTTTCTCATCCTGTTTGTGCCACTGTTTTCCCGCAGAAATGTCCGGGACAAGAGTTGATATTTATGCAATTCTAAAAAACCCGGATAGACAGGTATCATCTCTTCAGCTTCAATTCTAAACCTCCGGGTTAATAGATGAATCGGCGTAGCGGCAAATAAAAGAATATTACCAAAATGATATTCACCCCGGGATACAGGTCTTACTACATATTGAATTTTCTCCTGGCTTCTGTTAGCCATTTTCAGGCTAATCTGCCAGTCCCGCCTCTGAAACTGAACAGGTAATTCGTCAATTACTTTAATAGATAACGGTAAAGCAAACTCGTTGGTTAGCTCTAACTCAACAATATTATCATCACCGTTGCTAAACCTTTCTGCGGTAAGACGCCTTGCAGTAACTTCTCTGGCAGTAAAAAAAAGCAAGACGTAATCGAGAAAGCAAAGTAAAACCAGCAGGTAAAATAAAATGGCAGCGGCCACCTCCAACACCGGAATATAATATGCAATAACAAAAAGAATAATAATGCCGGCGAGAAAGAAATAAAATCTCTTGTCAGGAAAAAGATCGCCAAAATATTTTTTGAGAAAGTCCAAAGGAATATTTTAATAATTCACGAAAAGCTTATCTACCTCGGTATTTCAACATTGCCGATAATATTTTGTATCAATTCATCAGGGGAAATTCCTTCCATTTCTTTTTCCGGCGTCAGTATAATCCGGTGTCGCATTACGGGAATTGCGATCTCAGTAATATCCTCAGGCTTCACAAAATCCCTTCCTTTAATGGCGGCATTTGCTTTTGAAGCTTTTAATATGGCGAGCGAGGCACGTGGAGAGGCGCCGAGAAATAAGGATGGATTATCCCGCGTTTCATGAACAATTTTCGCGATGAACTCTGCTAATTTTGGCTCTATTACCACACCTTGTAAAATTTGCCTGAACTCAAGAAGATCTGTGGGAGAAATAATTTTTGTTACATCTTCCAATAATGAGTTTTGAGAAATAGATTGCTGGTTAAGTAAAATGCGCACCTCCTCTTCCAGCGTAGGATATGCCACCTGTATCTTAAATAAAAACCTGTCTAATTGTGCTTCCGGCAAGCGGTACGTGCCCTCCTGTTCTATCGGATTTTGAGTAGCCAGTACCAGGAACGGGAAAGCCATCCGATGGCTATAGCCATCTATCGTTACCTGTCTCTCTTCCATTACCTCAAACAGGGCAGCCTGGGTTTTTGCCGGTGCCCGGTTTATTTCATCAATTAATATGATGTTGCTAAAAATTGGGCCTTTCTTAAATTGAAAATCAGCTTCTTTAGGATTAAATACGGAAGTCCCCAGCACGTCACTGGGCATAAGATCTGGCGTGAATTGAATACGTGAAAAATCTGCATCTATTACTTTTGCCATCAGCTTTGCAGTGAGTGTTTTTGCTACGCCAGGCACGCCTTCAATAAGAATGTGGCCATCGCATAGTAAACCAATCATCAGCATATCAACCATCTGGTGCTGTCCAACGATCACTTTACCAATCTCATTCCGGATCTCCGCCACTTTTTCATTCAGAGAGACAAGCTCAATTCTCTGCTCAAATAAATTTTCTTCCATGAACTTTTACATTTTTAAATTTTTCGATCCCGGCATTCAGATGAAGTAATTCGATATCACTTACTTCATTCTTTGATTGGATATTTTTGATCAATGCGAATAGCTGGTCAGTTTTCTCCTTATCCATACCACTTCTCCGCGAAATTGTATTTAAAAAATCTTCATCAATATTTGTAGTATTAATAAAATATTTACTCCTGAGATGCTCATAAAAATAGGTGATGATCTTGTCAGCGAGATGACGGTTATTTTTTTTCTGTAAATAAAGCCGGCCTACAGCTCTTGTAAATGTAAGTGTTGAATTGAAAAGGGGAGGCACCACCGGAATTTCTCTTTGTTTTCTTTTGGAATTAAAAATGATAAAGAAAAGTAAACCCGCAATGGCCAGCAGGAAAGCCCAGCGTAACGCCGGCTGCTGCCAGATAACAGACAGGGTGGAAAAATCGTTATTGTTCCCCGAAGCTGGATTTTTTCTCCTGGAATTATGCGTGTTTTTATAATATTCATCCCAATAAACATACGCCGGTTCAGACCGGAGATAGGAAACCACATTTTCAAAATATTTATAATTATCATTTGTTAGCAAAAAATAATTACCGAAAATACGTGGCGCCACGTGCAAGTAAATCTGTCCTTTACCTGAAAACATGACAATATAATTTGGCTTATTTTCCTGGTTGACACCAAGGACACGTGCAAATGAAGTATCATAGCCGGATAGAGAATTTAAAAAAGGATAGTAGTAGTAGCTGAATGAACGGAGTGGTAGTTGCTCACCAAAATACATGCTGATATTTGTCTGCTGCATTTTTCCTTTCAGTTCAGTTAATATTTCTTCCTCCCGCTCAGTATTACAATCAATATTTTCGAGTAGCCTGCTATCAATATAATCCGCAGAAATAAAAAGATCGTTTCCATCTTTTACATATTCAAGCATAGCCCTTACCTCATCATAATCAAGCACCAGGTTTTTAGCAATTAAAATAAAAAGTGACTGCTGTTCCTTGTTTAAGTAGTTCCCCTCATTCCAGAAGTTATCAAACGGGGCACTGATGTTTTCAATCTTTTGATCATGATACAAATTTTTGAGATATTCATAAGCAATATAGGAACCGAAAGGCTGCTTGTCTGATTTACGGTAGGTTTCCCGTAAGGGTGGTAAAGAGGTTTTGTCATCCCGGCATGCAGGGAGGGCCATACACACAGCAACCATTAAAAAACAATATGCACGTAAATATGACAACAGTTATAATTTTTGATTGAAAATTTTAAATCGTTCCTTGAGATTAAGATAGTTTTCATAGTGAATCAGAAACTTACCATACCACAGGTATTCGTAATGGATGGTTAGTTGCTGGAAATCTTCGCCAAAAGGTCTTGCGGATAATTCCTGCACATACGTGTGATTGGATTTTTCAGGGGAGAAAATAATGAAGCCTTCGTTTGACAGTTTTTTTAATGTTTGAAGGTACAGGTAACGCGTAGAGAGATTATAATCCTTCTGCGATTCAGCCCTTTGAATGAAGATATTATAGGCATCCTCGTCATCCGGTTCTGCAGACTCGGCTTCTGCATCATCACCCCTATATCTTTTTGGTCTTTGTAAAAATGATCTTCCCTGTGAAAATATCCAATATAATACCAGGCCAATAAAAAAAACAGCGATCAACAGAAACAGGAGTTGAAATGGAAAACTGTTTAAGAACGGGCTTTGCAATCGCCTGCTAACAGTAGCCCGCCGGCGCTCCCCGGTTGATTGATCTATAGAAAACGTATCGGTTGAAAGATCGTTTCGAATTTTCAGAAGACTGTCTAAATAAGCGACGTACCCAAAATCACGATCCTTTTTCCAATTGTGAAATTTAGGATCGTAATTTCCATACCCGGATTTTGTCAGGAGTGTGTCAAAGGTGGTTTCTATAACTGGTGATGAATCATTTATTTCTCCTGGCAGATCAGCATTACTGAGCGGTGGCTCCGGCTGCCGGGCAAGGATACCTGACCAGGTGAAAACAAATATGGCAATTAGTATAAATAGTATTTTATAATTCATATTCTATGTCGCCCCTGGTTATTTTTTGATCCTTCAAACGATAACCTGCTCTATGTAACCTGAAGGGATACAGAACAAAATACCATAAGATCAATATGAAAGATCCGGTTAATATCGCGATGCTAACTGGTACGGGTAGCCCAATATTTTCATTGTTCTGCTGAAAAGTGTTACTCATAAGGTGAGTAACATAACTTTCGAAGAAGGCAGCGACGAGGAAAAAAGGTACCAGGCTCACACATATTTTCATGGCATCTTTTGCACGTTTTAAGAAGGCATGCTTTCGGGTATATGTGCCCGGAAAAATCCAGGAGAATCCAAGGATCAGCCCGGCGCAGGCAGCGATCACGATGGATGAAATTTCAATGGTACCATGAATCCAGATAACCAAAACGGATTGCCATCCCAGGCCTTCTGCAAAAAAGATATATTGAAAAGCGCCAAGCATCAAACCATTTTGCCACATAAGCATGATAGTACCGATGCCAAAAAGCAAACCGGCTACTACCATTTTAAAAGCCACACTGATATTGTTGAAAGCGATTCTGACAAGCATAGAAAACTTATTATCATCTTTATATACACCAAAGGGATCACCTTTACGTATGCGTGAAATCGTTTCATCATAGTACCCTCTTTGCACTTTATTATTAAAAAAATCAGCAGCATAAGATGGATCTTCCACAGAAGATAACACACCAATAAAGACAATGGCACTAAACAGCAGCAACGTAAAAAGAAAAACTTTGTGGTACTGCCGGAAAAGGAGTGGAAGTTCGTATTTCCAAAACAACCAAATCCTGGAATATTTTTCTTTCCGGTTTTGATAAATGCTTTGATAAATATTTGCAGCAATTCCGTTAATCCACCTGGCGACTTTACTTTGAGGATAAAATGTTTTCGCATAAGACAAATCATCAAGTAGTGACACAAACCTATCTGCCAGCTCATCCGGATCCTGGGTATCTTCCTGCTGATACTTAGTCCATTTATCAACATTTTTTTTAATAAACCTGGCTTCACGCATGGGTAGTAATCGTCGGATGATTAAAAATCGGTTTTCAACAGTTCTTACAAATATACCTGTCTTGGGCATGCTTTTTACTGAAAGAGATTTCGGTTTCATTTGTTGTAAAATGTATAATTTGGAGCATGTCTGTTATCCGGATTGCCACTCCTTTCAATATTGACCTTGAATTTGAAATTGCTGAGCTTTACAAGCGGATGGTTGCCTATCTGATTGATTTCTCCATTCTCGTTATTTTTTTTATTAGCATGGGTTACCTCTATTATGGAGGCTTCGGCCGGGCGACCGAATATGATATCAAAAGCCACATGGGAATTGACATTCTGACTATCTCTTTGCCGATGTTACTTTATTCGCTGATTGCTGAAATTTTATTTCACGGTCAAACTTTGGGTAAAAAGATCATGAACATCAGGGTAGTGAGCCTAGATGGCGGTGAGGCGCAATTAAGTCAATATATTATAAGGTGGATGTTCAAAGCATATGAATGGCCATTCTTTTTTGGATTTACGATTCTTACCCGTGAAAGCCTTATTCTCTACATATTTATTACTTTCTTTCTGGGGATCGCGGTCGTCATTATTATAGCAGTCACAAAAAAAAATCAACGGATTGGAGATCTTGCTGCGAATACCGTGGTTGTAAATGCACGTTCAACTTTCTCCGTGCATGATACTGTATTTATGGAAGTGGATCAACAGGATTATGAGGTGAAATATCCTGAGGTGTTGAAATTAAGCGACCGGGATATTAATACCATTAAAAATGTGATTACTTTATATCATACAAAAAATAACCGGCATACCTGCTCCCGGGTAGCATTTAAAGTACAGGAAGTATTGAAGATATCCGCAGATGAAGACCCTATTTTTTTCCTGGAAAAATTGCTGGAAGATTATAACTATCTCGCTACCCGATAATTCATTTTATCAATATGCTCTTGCAAATAATACTCTTTCTGTGCTGGGCTTGCCGGTGAGGATGCAGTTGCCTTCTTCAAGTGGATTTCCCAGCGGTATACAACGTATGGTAGCTTTTGTTTTTTCTTTTATGTTTTCTTCAGTTTCTGCCGTGCCATCCCAGTGAGCAGAGACAAAGCCTCCTTCGTGATCCAAAATCCTGACAAATTCCTGCCACGTGTCAGCTTTGCGAATATTCAGGTCGCGGAAAACTTTTGCTTTATTGTAAATATTTTCCTGAATATCGTCCAGCAGCATTTTGACTGTGTTAGCCAAACCATCCAATGAAATGGTTGATTTTTCTTTTGTATCACGCCTGGCGATCTCCGCTACATTTTTCTTGAGATCACGTTCACCAATTGCAATCCTGAGAGGAACTCCCTGCAATTCATATTCGGCAAATTTCCAACCCGTTCTTTTACTATCATCTTCGTCATACTTTACTCTTAAGCCCAGCGCCTTACAATCTTCAAGTAATACATTCACCCTTTCATCTATCGCTTTTTTCTGAACGGCATCTTTGAATATTGGAATGATCACCAACTGTAGAGGTGCAATTTTTGGCGGCAATATCAATCCTTCATCATCGCTGTGCGCCATTATAAGGGCACCTATTAAACGTGTGCTGACTCCCCAACTTGTAGCCCAAACGTAATCCAATTTGTTTTCCTTATCAGTAAACTGGACATCGAAAGCCTTGGCGAAATTCTGTCCAAGAAAGTGCGAGGTTCCGGCCTGTAAAGCTTTGCCATCCTGCATAAGGGCTTCTATACAATAAGTATCTTCTGCCCCTGCAAACCGCTCATTCACACTTTTCACTCCTTTGATTACAGGTACAGCCATCCATTCTTCCGCAAACTCCGAATAGATATTCAGCATTTGTAATGTTTCGGCTATGGCTTCCTGTGAGGTCGCATGTGCTGTGTGGCCCTCCTGCCAAAGAAATTCCGTTGTTCTCAAAAACAGCCTTGTCCGCATTTCCCATCTCACCACATTTGCCCATTGATTTACAAGGACCGGAAGGTCACGATAAGACTGAATCCACGTTTTATAAGTATTCCAGATGATCGTCTCGGAGGTCGGTCTTACAATTAATTCTTCTTCCAATTTTGCTTCGGGGTCCACGATGATGCCACCACCATCCGGATCATTCATCAATCTATAGTGAGTTACTACTGCACATTCTTTCGCAAAACCTTCTACGTGAGATGCTTCCTTACTCAGGAAACTTTTTGGAATGAATAAGGGAAAGTATGCATTTTGGTGACCTGTAGCTTTAAACATTTTGTCTAACTGATCTCTCATATTTTCCCACAGGGCAAAGCCATAAGGTTTTATCACCATGCATCCCCTTACGGCACTATAATCTGCCAGGCCAGATTTTATGACAAGGTCATTATACCATTGTGCATAATCTTTTTCCCTGCTCGTAATTTCCTTGCTCATTTTTAATATGCTTTTGCGGCTTCATGACATGCAAACCGGTATTTGAATCTTACAGTTTTCCTGGAAAGATTTTCAAAAAAAACGGGGGCATAATTCTAGTGATAAATATGAAGCAATGCTATTCCTGTTGTATCTTAAATTAAAGTTGACCCAGATGCAAATGGAAACGTTAACATACTCAGATTCACGGATTTAATTAAACTATATTTTAACACGAAATCATTTTTTAAAACCATTTTCTGATTTACTTTTTATTTAAATTTACATACGACCCGGCGCAAAAGTAAAAAACTTCATTTTTAAAATATTATAAACATAATCAGATGCGAACAAAACATTTACCACTCTATGCAGTAATGGTTATTTTTTTAGCCAGTTGTAGTACTGCCTATCGTACCGGACAAACTCCGGACGATGTTTATTATTCACCGGAGCCAGCCGCTGCCGCAGGATATGTAGTAAGCGATAACAGAGATAACAGGGAATCTTATGCGAGTCGCAACAGCGATTACAATGAGGATCTTGCTATCCGCAGGGGCATCAGAAATCCAAGTTACAGGAGTAATGTATATGTATCATTCGGAGCTGGAGTTCCCTACGGTATGGGTTACTATGATCCTTACGGTTTTAATAATTTTGGAAATTACAATCCTTATCGCTTTAACAATTTTGGATATTATGATCCATACAGCTTTAATAGTCCTTATGCATATAACAGTTATTACGATCCCTATTTTAACCCTTATTACGGAGGAATAGGTCTTTCTCCTTATCAAGGATACAACTACTATCCTCAATCTTTTATTTCGCTAAAAAATCCGGTCTCTACTAACATTTCGAGGGGTGCAAGGGTATATAATTTAAGGCCTTATAATACTGATAATAACCGAAGCAATACAAGAGTTGTTGGAAATACGTACAGACCATCGAATTCCAATTCTACTCAGGTCAGGCGGACAAATACAACGCCGGCACCAAGCAATGATAACAGGAGTGTTGGCAACAGGATAAGGAGAGTTTTTACTCCGTCGGATAACTCAGGCAGAAGCAATCGTGTATATCCAAGTGAAAATTCACGGTCATATGATAATTCTACCTATAGTCCTTCACGGTCATCTTCTTCTTCTTCCAGTTCCAGTAGCAGTTCATCTTCGGGTAATAGTAACGCACCAACAAGAACTTTCAGGAAATAATGCGTCAATTCGATTTTATTGACTTGCAGTCAGTTTTTCTGATGGGGATACATATGCCATTAAGATTAAATTTCAAACAAGAACAATGAAAATATTTTTTCCAATTGCTATTTTTATGCTCCTGGTTGGAGATGCCTATGCGCAGGAACCGGTTGATGCGCTACGGTATTCAATGCCTTACCAGGGCGGAACGGCCCGTAACCAGGCGATCGGTGGAGCGGGAGCATCTTTAGGTGGTGAATTTTCCTCCTTGTTCATCAACCCGGCCGGCCTGGGATTTTATAAAACTCACGATTTTGTTTTTACACCTTCATACAGTTTAAAAAACTCAAAAGCTGATTACCTGCAAACAAACTCGGCTACTAAGGTTAACAATTTTGTTTTAGGAACTACCGGCATCGTAATTGCCGCTCCTGCTACAAATAAACCTATCAAAACTGTTTCCTTCGGCCTTGGCTTAAACCGGGCTGCAGATTTCAATTCCACTGTTTATTATAAGGGCACAAATACTTCTTCTACCTATTCCGAAAAATATCTGGAAGAATTGATCAATGATAATGTTACGGATCCAAACCGGGCAGCCACTGATTATCCGTATGGTTCCAGCCTGGCTTTCAATACTTTTTTAATTGACACCTTGCAGGCAGCTGATGGCTCACTACTCGGCTATCGCAGTCTTGCGGATCCGTCTTATGGTTTATTGCAGGAAAATAATATTGTAACTACGGGAGGCATCACAGAACTTGCCTTTGGCGTTGGAGCAAGCCTGAATGATAAATTTTATTTCGGAGGTTCGATAAACCTGCCTTTTCTGAACTATGAGAGAAACGGCTATTATCGGGAGAGTGATGTATCAAACGATCCTAACAATAACTTTAATTATTTTGAGGCAAACGAATTCCTTCAAACTAAAGGTGTAGGGGTGAACGGAAAGTTTGGAATTATTTACAAGCCCGTAGAATTTGTAAGATTGGGCCTTGCATTTCATACCCCTACATTTTATCAATTAACTGACAGATACAATATTGAAATAGTTACAGACCTCGATGGCTATGGAGGAAGCGGTGAAAAGAATCAGCGCTCTTCTGATCTTTCCGGTAGTTTTCTGGAATCAAAATATAATCTCTCAACTCCTTACCGTGTAATGGCA
>MWWA01000404.1_pt1 | contig 11357 bp, 12 predicted proteins | sample 1047341 | NCBI WGS metagenome assembly MWWA01 (sample SAMN06349978, study PRJNA376086) | soil metagenome | isolation source: MS5-1 sample Antarctic (ecotone) soil | place: Antarctica | collected 2015-01-13
TTATCGGTTTTGACCTTAAAATGTAAAAACAGCAAATGAATACAGAGATTTTACCGCCAAAAACCAGTGATATTGAAAATGAACTTAGTACAATTGAAAGAGCGGTTCAGAACGAATATAAATATGGTTTTGTAACAGATATTGAAGCTGATGAAGCGCCAATGGGCCTCAGCGAAGAAATTGTCCGATTTATTTCTGCTAAAAAGAATGAACCTGTGTGGATGCTCGAATGGCGGTTAAAGGCCTATAATCAATGGTTAAAAATGGAAGAACCCAAATGGGCCAATGTGAAATTCCCTCCTATCAATTACCAGGATATTATTTATTATTCTGCTCCTAAGCAAAAAATTGCTCCCGGAAGTTTAGATGAGATTGACCCGGAACTTCGAAGAACTTTTGAAAAACTGGGCATTTCACTCGACGAGCAAAAAAGACTCACTGGGGTGGCTGTTGATGCGGTTATCGATAGTGTATCAATTAGCACTTCTTTCCGGGAACAACTGGGTGAATTAGGTATCATTTTCTGTTCTATGAGTGAGGCCATTCAGGACCACCCGGATTTGATAAAAAAATACATGAGTACTGTTGTTCCCATAACAGATAATTATTTTTCAGCCCTCAATTCAGCCGTTTTCAGCGATGGTTCTTTTTGTTATATACCAAAAGGTGTACGCTGCCCCATGGAGCTTTCTACTTATTTCCGGATCAATGCGGAAAATACAGGTCAGTTTGAAAGAACGCTAATTGTTGCTGAAGCAGGCAGTTATGTTAGTTATCTGGAAGGCTGCACTGCTCCAATGCGAGATGAAAACCAGTTACACGCTGCAGTAGTTGAACTGATTGCGATGGATGATGCGGAAATAAAATATTCCACCGTTCAAAATTGGTATCCCGGAGATAAAAATGGTAAAGGGGGTATTTACAATTTCGTAACTAAAAGAGGAATTTGCAGAGGGAAGAATTCAAAAATCTCATGGACACAGGTAGAAACCGGTTCCGCTATTACCTGGAAATATCCAAGTGTTATTTTGAAAGGAGATAATTCTACCGGGGAATTTTATTCTGTGGCCGTTACCAACAATTACCAACAGGCTGATACAGGTACCAAAATGCAACATCTTGGAAAAAATACTAAAAGCCGTATTGTATCAAAAGGGATTTCTGCCGGGTTTAGCAATAATAGTTATCGCGGCCTTGTACATGTAAGTAAGAACGCAGTAAATGCCCGTAATTACTCTCAATGCGATTCTCTCTTGCTGGGTGATAAATGCGGGGCGCATACATTTCCATATATCGAAGTAAAGAACAATACGGCTGTAGTGGAACATGAGGCTACTACTTCAAAAATTGGTGAAGACCAGATATTTTATTGTAACCAGAGAGGTATTGATACCGAAACTGCTGTTGCATTGATCATAAATGGCTTTGCCAAAGAAGTGATGAACCAGCTGCCAATGGAATTTGCCGTTGAAGCGCAAAAATTATTAGCTATCAGTTTGGAAGGAAGTGTAGGATAATTAATCAATTTGATAATTAGCTAATTTGAAAATAGTAGAAAAGAACACTTTTTTAAAAAAATTAAGTTAGAAATTATTGTTAGCCAGGCTTTATAATATGATTGGGCTTTACTTGCGTCGCACTCTTGTACTGCAGTAATCCTATTAAACAAAAAACAGAAAATTAAATTAAAGAAATAGAAATGTTATCAATCAAAAATTTACATGCAAACGTAGAAGGGAATGAGATCTTAAATGGGATCAACCTTGAAATAAAAGCCGGGGAAATACATGCCATTATGGGACCTAATGGTTCCGGAAAAAGTACCCTTGCGGCTGTACTGGCTGGCAGGGAAGATTATGATGTTACAGAGGGCAGTGTCGAATTTCTGGGAAAAGACCTGTTGGAACTTTCACCTGAAAAAAGAGCCGGTGAAGGTTTGTTCCTGGCTTTTCAATATCCTGTAGAAATTCCGGGATTAAGTACTACCAATTTCATTAAAACAGCGGTTAATGAAGTTCGTAAATACCGTGGACAGGACGCACTGGATGCAGTTTCTTTTTTGAAGCTTATGAAAGAGAAAATGGCCATGATGGAGATTGATAAAACACTTATAAGTCGTCCATTAAATGAAGGATTTTCAGGCGGTGAAAAAAAGCGTAACGAAGTTTTCCAAATGGCAATGCTGGAACCTAAGCTGGCCATCCTGGACGAAACCGATTCCGGACTGGACATAGATGCCATCCGCATTGTAGCGAATGGGGTAAATAAACTGCGCAATAAGGATAATGCAGTTTTAGTAGTTACGCACTACCAGCGCCTGCTCGATTATATCGTACCTGATTTTGTGCATGTTTTATACAATGGTCGCATTGTTAGGTCTGGGCCAAAAGAACTGGCGCTTGAACTGGAGGAAAAAGGTTACGATTTTATCAAAAATGAAATTCCTATTGTAGAAACGGTTTAGTAAATAAAATGAAATTGATGAACTCCATAGAATATTTTAAAGAACATTTTGACCAGTTGCAGTTGATAGACAAGCAGAGTGGCCTTGAAAGCATACGCCAAAGGTCATTTATTGAATTGGCTGAAAAAGGTATTCCAACAGTAAGAAATGAGGAATGGAAATATACCCGGATAAGCAGTTTGTTTAATAAGGAATATGATTTCCCGGTAGATGCAGTTGAAGTTTCTGAAAATGATTTGAAAGCAATTCGTTTACCAGGCCATGAAGAGGCCAATGAACTGTTTTTTATTAATGGAAATTTTTCTCCTGTTTATTCTAACATTCGCTCTGCGGATCTTATTACCATGCCTTTGGAAGTAGCTGCAAAAAATGAATACAGCGAGATTGTAAAAAAGCATTTGGGTCATAGCAGTCATTATTTAAAAGATGGTATCAATGCACTGAATACGGCCTTTGTTCATGGTGGTGTATTTATTCATGTGCAAAAAGGAAAAGCACCTGAGCATCCGGTTTATATTTATAATATTACCGATGCCAGGTCAGTCAATATCCTTGCGCAACCCCGTAGCCTGGTACATATCAGTAAGAACGCTCAGGTGCAGATCGTAGAAACCTATACAACCCTTGGAACTTCCGCAAGTTTTACCAACCAGGTAATGGAAATAATTGTAGAACAGGATGCCATGGTTGAATATTACAAAATTCAAAATGATGCAAGCCATGCCAGCCAGGTAAGTACAACACATATCAGGCAGGTTGGAAAAAGTTTTACACATACGGTGACCATTTCATTAAATGGTGATATCGTCAGGAATAACCTGAATGTAATTATGGAAGCGGATCATTGTGAAGCACATTTGTATGGCTTATATTTTCAATCAGGTAAAACCCATGTTGACAATCACACTGTAGTTGACAATAAAAGTCCACATTGTTTAAGCAATCAATTGTATAAAGGCATTTTAAATGATGATGCAACCGGGGTTTTTAATGGTAAAATATTTGTGCGCCAGGTAGCACAAAAAACAAATGCATATCAATCAAACAAAAATATTTTGCTTTCTGAAGGAGCCACCGTTAATGCGAAACCACAGTTAGAAATATTTGCAGACGATGTAAAATGTTCGCATGGATGTACCGTTGGCAAATTGGATGAAGAAGGATTATTTTATTTAAGATCAAGAGGTGTGAGTGAAAAAATGGCCAGGGCTTTATTGGTACAGGCTTTTGCAGTAGATGTTCTGGAGCATATTAAACCAACCGCTATTCGCCATTATGTGGATCAAATAATTTCTCAACGCTTAGAATTTCCTATTCCTCTGGATGAGGATTTGATATGATATATTCAGCAACCATACAGAATAAACTGGATGTTTTTGCAATTCGTAAACAGTTCCCGGTATTGAACCGTGAAGTGAAAGGAAAGCCATTGGTTTATTTTGATAATGCGGCAACAACGCAGAAACCTCAATCTGTAATGGATGTTTTGGTTGATTATTACAGTGGATATAATGCCAATATTCACCGCGGTATTCATACACTGGCAGAAGAAGCTACTGCAGCATTTGAATTAAGCCGGGATGCTGTACAAAAATTTATTAATGCAGCATCGAGGGAAGAAATAATTTTTACCAAAGGCACAACGGAAAGCATTAACCTGGTGGCATATTCCTGGGGAAGACAAAATATTAAAGCCGGAGATGAGATTATTATTTCAACCATGGAACATCACTCAAACATAGTTCCATGGCAGATCCTGTGCCAGGAAATGGACGCCGTTCTGAAAATAATTCCGGTTAATGATCACGGTGAATTATTAATGGAGGAATTTGAACAATTATTAAGCGCTAAAACAAAACTGGTTTCCATAGTGCATGTTTCGAATGCTATGGGTGTAGTAAACCCGGTTGATAAAATTATTGAATCAGCTCACAAAGCTGGTGCCGTCGTATTAATAGATGGTGCCCAGTCTACCGTGCATTTGGATATAGATGTGCAGGAAATGGATTGCGATTTTTTCGCCTTCTCCGCACATAAATTTTATGGGCCTACAGGTATTGGAGGATTGTACGGGAAGAAGCAATTGCTTGAATCCATGCCGCCTTTTTTAAGTGGTGGAGAAATGATCAAAGAGGTTTCATTCGATGGAACTACCTATGCTGATCTGCCCTATAAATTTGAAGCAGGCACTCCTAATATTGCTGATACTATTGCACTAAAGGCGGCTATTGATTTCATCAATCAAATAGGCAAAGAAAATATTCGTCGCCATGAAAATGAATTGTTGGCACATGCAACTGCCCAACTGCGGGAAATTGAAGGATTGAAAATTATTGGTGATGCTCAAAACAAAATAAGTGTTGTTTCATTTGTGGTAGATAAAGTGCATCCGCAGGATCTGGGCATATTGTTAGATAACGCCGGCATTGCTGTAAGAACGGGGCATCATTGTACACAACCGCTTATGCAACGGTTTGGTATACCCGGGACAGTAAGAGCTTCTTTTGCAGTTTATAATACGAAAGAAGAAATTGATGTGATGGTAACCAGTTTAAGAAAGGCGATAAAAATGTTGTTATAAAAAATGAATGGATCAAGAACAATAGAGGCGACTGAAAACGAAATTGTGGAAGAATTTTCATTGTTCGATTCCTGGGATGATAAATATGAATATATCATTGATTTGGGAAAAAAATTACATCCGTTAGACGAAAAATATAAAATTGACGAGAACAGGGTAAGAGGTTGCCAATCCACTGTTTGGTTAACGGCAGATTATGAAAACGGAAAGATCTTTTATAAAGCGGATAGTGATGCGGTGATAGTTAAAGGATTAATAAGTATGTTGATCCGTGTTTTGTCGGGGCAAGAGCCTGATAAAATAATAAAGGCGAACCTGGATTTCATTAAAGAGATCGGCATGATGTCTCATCTTGCACAAACCCGTGCCAACGGCTTATTGTCCATGGTAAAACAAATGAAAAATTATGCTTTGGCATATAAATTAAAGAACGCAAACTGAATAGTAGCAATGGATACAGATGCACTGAAAGAAAAAGTAATAGCTGTTTTGCAGACTATTTTCGACCCGGAAATTCCAGTAAGTATTTACGAGTTGGGTTTGATATATGAAGTGTCGGTTCTGCCAATCAATAATGTGCAGGTGGTAATGACACTGACTGCACCAAGTTGCCCGGCAGCACAATCTTTACCCGTTGAAGTGGATCAAAAGGTGAGACAAATTGAAGGTGTAAATGATGTACATGTTGCTGTTACCTGGAATCCGCCATGGAACAAGAGCATGATGTCGGAAGCGGCACAATTGGAACTGGGATTTCTTTAACTGAATAAAATAATAACTTAACAATGAAAATTACCGCGCAGGAAGAATATGGCTTAAGGATACTGATACGTATTGCAGGTTGCAAAGATGTAACGGGTATGAGTATCCCACAATTAAGCGAAGCGGAAGGCTTGAGCAGTCATTACATTGCTAAGTTGACCCGTATACTTCGAATGGCGGAATTAATAAACAGTACACCTGGCTATAAGGGTGGTTATATCCTTGCCAAACCTGCCAAAGAAATTATTATTAATGATGTACTGAAAGCATTGGGTGGTGTGATATTCAATAATGAATTTTGCGGATTACATAAAGGAGTCGTAAAGTTTTGTACTAACTCGGTTGATTGTTCAGCCCGTTCTCTTTGGCAAATGATTCAGTTTACCATGGACCAATTGTTAGAAAAAGTTACCCTTCATGATTTGGTTAATACAGAAAAAGGATCTACGGCAATCTTAAACCATATCCTTGAAAATAACCGGTTAACTGAAGAAGAAAAAGTAGCTGGCTGATTTCTTGCCAGAAACTTATCAACCTATCAACTTAAAGGTGTTTTGTTTTTAAATGTTTAGTTGTTTGGCCTTCCATGACAAACTGCAGGATCCGCTTATTCCTTTTTCGTCAGTCGAAAATGTTTGTAAAATGTCTTTTCTAAAAATGCAGTGTTCCTGCACTCATCATTTCCTTCATGCAAAAGAAATTGTTTTTTACGTAATTATTTGGGTTGTGTGTCAGCATTTTCAACCATCCTTCAAAATTTAGCATTTACGCTGGAAACCAACTCAAAAAATTCTATAACAAAAAAACATGTTTCCTAATTGGGAAATATCTATCTTTGAAAAAACTTCTGTATGAAGCCAAATTTCGAAATAGAATTATTGCCTGAAGCAGTTGAGTTTTTAGAAGCCCTTGACGATAAAACAAGGGGAAAAATTTACTATAACATCAAAAAGCACAATTTGTTAACGACAATGAACTCTTTAAGAAGCTAAATGATTTCATTTGGGAATTTCGAACTTTATATAAAGTCAAAGCATACCGACTTTTTTCATTTTGGGACAAAACGCAGGGAAAAGAAACTCTGGTAATTGCCACTCATGGCATTTTGAAAAAGACACAGAAAACGCCACAAAAAGAAATTAAGAAAGCAGAAGAAATAAGGAAACAATATTTAGAAAACAAACAAAAAAAGAAATAATTATGGCAGACAAATTCAAAACAGTTTCGCTTGACACAATGATTGACAAACACATTGGAAAGCGTGGAACTTCAAAACGTGACATATTTGAAAATGAATTACGAATTGACTTGTTAGGACAAGCTATTAAGCAAGCAAGACAAAAGCGCAATTTGACTCAAGAGCAATTAGGAGAACTTGTGGGTGTGCAGAAAGCACAAATTTCAAAGATTGAGAACAGCGTTAAAAATGCAAGATTTGAAACTATTCTGAAAGTATTTGAAGCTTTAGGAGCCAAAGTGAGTTTTAATGTAGAACTCAACAAGCAAAAATTGGCATATTAACAATATGCCGAACGCACAATAAAAGAATTTGCAAAAACAGTGCTGGATAATATCTCATCAGCTATGTGCAAGCATCAGCAGTGGTTCGGACTCAACATTCAATTTTCAGCTTTAGTTCATAACTTCAACAATATATTTTCAATTGGGCATTTATTCCAAGCTGGACGTTCAAAGAATCCCCTGCCTTCCAAATACTCGAAGGTTGAAAAAGTGTTATACAAAATTCGGATTCTTCATCCGATACCGATATTAACTCACTGATCTTTTGATGTATTATTCGTATATATCAACTACTTCTTAATTGGCTAATTCAGTCAGAATAAAAAACGGGTTCATTTTTTTTTGAATTAAAAATAACCTTCCAATAAAAAGAATCCGGGAGAGCATCTTTGAATACAGTAATTGTGAAAAGTTATTTTGCAAACCCTTTAATCAGGTCAAGTAATCCGCCCCCGCCATTTCGTTCCTGCTGCTGCTGTGCACCGGTTGCCATGCGCCCAATAATATCCATTAACCCACCACCATTGCTTTGACCCCCACTGGTCATCTGTCCAATAATATCCATTAATCCACCATCCGGGCCGGCTTTTTCTTGTACAATTTGTTTGCTTTGCCCACCGGTAATTGAAGCTAATATTTCATCCAGCGAAAATTGCGAATCGTTTGGATCATTGGTTTTATTGATCAAATTTCCTAATACACCGGGGATTAAATCTCCGGCAATATTATTTGCCTGGTTGCTGTTCATTTTATACTTGCTGATCAACTTACCTGCAAAGTGACCGATCATCATCAATACAAGCGGGTTGCTTAATAAACTTTTTTTATTCCCTCCCTTGTTTCCAAAAATATCAAGTATGTTTTGAACACCGCCACCGGCCACCATGTTGCGAAGCCCCGAAGCGACTGTATTTGTAGCTTCAGCTACAACAGCCTCGTTTTGTTCAGCGGGTAACTGCGTTTTATTTAACACGGATTCTTCGGCGGTGCTACGTACCAGGTCAAAAATCTCTTTAAGCATGACAATTTTTTTATTGATGAACAGATGATATGAATATACACAAAGTATCTGAAATGGAATTGTTGGCAGGTACATCCCGAATTTTCGCTCTCTTGAGGTATAAATGATCAACTATGTGTTATCCTATGTGCACTATGTTACTGATGTGGTTCAATTCTCTTTTACCACAATAGGCACAGTAGATAACATAGATTTCACATAGCTTCTTCGAAAATTTGGGATACCCCCTTGTTAGCTTCCATTTTAAAAAATAAAAGGTGCTCACCAATTGACCAAACTTGTTTGGGGTTTACTTCTTTTATGAAAACTTATCCGGAAGATAAATACCCGCACGAAACATGATGTAAATCCCTGATTCCTAATTGCTGATTCCTTTTTCGTACCGGCTTGGATAATAGCAGATAATTATATTTTGGTTATACAGCCTTTGTATATTTGAAGCTGTTAAAAAAATAAATAAAATTATTGCGCACATGGTGGAAGTTGGAAGGTATAATACTTTAAAAGTTTTGAGACTCACAGAAAATGGACTTTACCTGGATGATGGCAAAGAGGGTATTCTTTTACCTAAAAGATATGTACCCGCCGATGTGAAACCTGGTGATGACCTGGAAGTTTTTATTCATCATGATTCGGATGATCGTATCATAGCTACAACAGAAAAACCAAAAGGTATTTTGGGTGATATTGTAAAACTTAAAGCGGTTAGCAGTAACCGGCAAGGTGCTTTTTTAGACTGGGGTTTAATGAAAGATCTGTTTGTTCCAAAATCACAACAAATAAAAGATATGTACCCCGAAAAGGAGTACCTGGTTAAAATCTACCTGGATGAAATGACGGGCAGATTAGCGGCTACTGAAAAAATTGACCGGTTGCTAAATAATGATGAACTCACATTGAAAGAACTTGATACTGTTAATCTGTTAGTATACCGCCGATCTGATCTTGGCTATGTAATGATCATTAATAATAAACATATTGGCTTGTTACACCACAATGAAGTATTTCAAAAACTGGAGGTGGGAGATAAACTCACCGGGTTCATAAAAAAAATTCATGCAGAGACTAATAAAATAGACGTGGTTACAGGAAGGCCTGGTTACGAAAAAGTTGGTGGGGAAGCAGAGCGTATCATGCAAATACTCAAAGATCATAATGGGTTCCTACCCTATAATGATAAATCAGATCCAAAGGATATTTACAATTTTTTTGGAATTAGCAAAAAGACTTTTAAGATGGCAACCGGCCAACTTTATAAAAATAAATTGATCGAGTTTAACACTGCCGGAATCAAAATAACAGGTAATGAAGATTAAAAAAACAATTGATTCACTATGTTGTTATTCTCTTATATTCTCAAAACTAAATTTATAGTGCTTTTCCAATAAAAGAATACGCCGTTCACCAATGGTCTTAAAAGCCAGTGTAATTAATGTTACTAATGCAATACTTGTAAGCAGAACCAATTCCTGGTCAAAACGAGAAAACAAAATGACTTGCAACAGCACTACTGAATGAAAAAAACAAATTAACCTGGCTACCAGGCCGTGATTATAACCAGCATTGGTAAGAAGATGATGTATATGTGTTTTATCTGGACTGAAAGCAGATTTCCCACGAAGAATGCGAAAGAGGAAAACCCGAAGGGTATCAAATACTGGAATCAATACCAGGCTTAATGCAATTACAGGGATATTATTAATTTCTCCAACAGGTATTGTATAAACCTGCATAATTCTGATAGAAAGCACAGCTAACATAAAACCGATCACCAGGGAGCCGGTATCACCCATGAATATTTTTGCAGGATAATAATTGAAAAAAAGAAAACCGGCAACCCCACCAGCCATTGCAAATGCCAGCAAGGCAAAAAAATGGTCACCACTGATTGATAATAAAGCGCCGGCGGATACCAGGCTTATCAAACTTAATCCGCCCGCCAGTCCATCAATACCATCAATCAGGTTAAAAGCATTGGTTACACCGGCAATTGCAATAATGGTGAAAACGTATTGCATTATAACAGGTAATTCATTTATGCCGAATAATCCGTGCAAGGAGGTAATACGAATTCCACCAAAAGCTATCATGGCGGCAACCGCCAATTCTATAATCAATTTGAAACTGGCGTTCAAATCTTTGAGATCATCAATAATTCCCATAAAAAAGATCAGAACTATTGCGGTTAAAACATATAAGCCGGCAATTGAAAATGACGTTTGCCATAAAAATAGTGGAAGCAAAGTCCCTAAAACAATTGCTATGCCTCCTAATGTGGGTATAGGATTGGTATGTTCTTTACGCAAATCCGGCTTATCGAATAAGTGATATTTGACTACCAGTTTTATAATAACCGGTATCAATATAAGACTGGCTGCGAATGCGATAATAAAGGGAAAAGAAATTTGTTTGAGCAGGTATAAATTTATCTGCAATAAGCATGTACTGAGGTACATTTTGTTAATTTTAGTTTAGGATATTGGTTTCAACCTGAAAAATAACCAGAAAAACCCTTAATTACAATTCTAAATTATTGTGTAATCCAGATAATTTTTTTATTGTAGTTTTCCGCACAGTCCAACATTACTTTTCATGGCAATTATTGAATCAATATTTTGGATCAGTCTGATCATATTATTTTACTGTTATGCAGGTTACGGTTTATTGCTTTATGCTTATAGTGCAATAAAATCCGTGATCCGTAAAACTCCTACTTTTCCAAATACTGATTGGCCGGCTGTTACCCTGATCATCGCAGCCTGGAATGAAGCAGATGTTCTGAAAGAAAAAATAATTAATACCCTTAATCTGGAATATGCCACTGGGAAATTGCAAGTTATCTGTATTACGGATGGATCAGAAGATGATTCTGTATCCATAGTTCAAGAATATCCCCAGATACATTTATTACATATACCCATGCGGCAGGGAAAAGTTGCGGCTGTTAACAGGGCTATGCAGGAAGTTAAGACACCGATTGTTTTTTTCAATGATGCTAATGCTATTTT
>MWWA01000405.1_pt1 | contig 11340 bp, 12 predicted proteins | sample 1047341 | NCBI WGS metagenome assembly MWWA01 (sample SAMN06349978, study PRJNA376086) | soil metagenome | isolation source: MS5-1 sample Antarctic (ecotone) soil | place: Antarctica | collected 2015-01-13
TGTATGAACAGGGAAAAATTTTATTAGATGCACCGGAAATATAGTTAAACACCATGTCTTTATTATGTCCTAATAACGTCCTTGCAAAATTTAGAGTAAGCGTATGTGTGAGTCTAAAGTATTCTTCTTTATTTAAACCAACGGATGAAACCCCGAGACAAAATTGACAGGCATTGTAACCCGCTAGTTTTTCCTGAACGGGAGAAAGATCAAAGAAATCCCGGTGAATGATCTCTTCTAATTTGGGATGTGATACGCCGCACGGCCTGCGATTGATCACCAGTACTTTTTCTACCGACGGATGCTCTAAAAATACATGAAGTACACCTTCACCTACCATTCCGGTGGCGCCGGTAATTATGGATCGTATTTGCCTGATTTGCATATTCAATCAAATATAAGACCCGTCAGCAGTCCGGCCATATTTAAGCCATATCTTTTATTAAGTTGCCAGGGAAATATATAACGGAACATATCAATGAATGAATTCTCAACAAAAAAATGCTACAAACCTGTAAGCCGGATTCTGTATCGCACCTGGTGATGCGAGGTTATCATTTATCTTGCTGTTACATTACTGCAACAGTCTTTCTGCCTACCCTTCCCGGAATCCGCAAAGCGAATAATAAACGAGCAGTTTACTCCAGGTGACAGGATCACCAGGACCCAGGATATACATGGCATTTCAGCACACAAGGTTTACCCATCGTAATAATTACTTACTACCATCGTGAGCTCTTGCCTCACGTTTTCACCCTTATCCCATTCCGATAACTATCAGGACGGGACGGTAATTTTCTGTGGCACTTTCTTTCCCGTCGCCCGAGTGATATAAATCACCGCGGTAACGGGACCGGCCATTAACCGGTGTGTTGCTCTCTGCTGTCCGGACTTTCCTCCCTGCATAAAAAAGACAGAGCGATAACCCGGTTTGTAGCATGACAAAGATAATAGAGTGGCTCCAACTTAATTTGGCAAACACCATTTGCCATTTTTGACAAGAGAGATGAAATCTCCGCATGTTCATCAATATTGAAAATAAATCTCCGTGGCCCCAAACCCATAATTCGGGTGATACTGATTTATGAAACTTTTTACTTCCTTTTTCATTTTAAGAATTTCATGAATCTCATCTTTTAATTTACCTGTGCCGAGTCCGTGAACTACGGTAAGGTTAGGCTGGTGATGGGCGAGTGCCAGGTCAAAATATTGTTGAAAAGTGTTTAGCTGTAGTGAGAGCATTTCAAAATTACTCATGTGCTCATGGTCATCCGCGAGCTTTTCAATATGAAGATCTATAACCGACCGGGCGGGAGGCAAATTTGCTTTTATCTGTGAGGCATCTATGGGTTTCTGATATGTGCCTTCGTAATCCGGGAACAAGTTCTCCTGCTTATCAGGATATTCATCAAACAACTGGTAGGAAAAGAATGCATCGTTATTAATTCGCATCTCCTCAATTTTTTGGAATAATTGTTTTGCCTTGATCTTGATACTGGCTGCAAAATGATCTGCTTTCTTTTTATTTTTTGCAGGAAGGGAAAAAAGGAAATCAAATCTTGGCGCATCATTCATTTCTGAGAAAGGCACGTCATGCAAATAAAAATCTGTAAAAGGCAGAATGTTGTTGGTAAGTTCAAAATCGGAGACACCCGCAAATTTTAAACTATAATTAAATTGCAAATGATCCATTGTCTGGTTGAGCAGGTATATCTTGAAACTTTCTACAACATCTTCATCAAATATGTCCTTATCAAACACTGGTAAAAAAATAACCCAGGCCCCGGAGCTCACATTGTATTTCGAGGTTTTTTTTTCCGGCCTTATATCATCTATGAATTGCTTCTGCTTCTTTTTTTCTCCGGAAAATTTTTTCTCCGTAAATCTTTTGAAATATGGAAAGTCAATTTGATCAGTATATACCGGAAAGCGAACACCTTCTACATCTATCAATACCATTTTCTCATTAATGATATCTACCACATCTCCTTCTTCGTTGGAATGCAACAATAATACCCTATCACCCAATTGATATTTCATTTTTCAAAGATAAATTGTTTGATGCAGCCTAGCATGAAATTGCCACTTGAATTAAGTTCGATGTAAAATATCTTAAGCCCACGGAAAATCCTTTGTCTATTCCGTGTTTCTGTGGGAAATATATTGCGACAAAATAGACGTAACGGTTTCAGGATAAACGGGAACCTGGTTTTTGCGCCAGCCGGCTGTTGCGGCGGCTATAAAGAAAATAGATGACAAGACCGATAGCAAGCCAGATTAAAAAACGGTACCAATTCGTATGACTTTCCTGCGCCATTAAATAAAAGCAACTCAGCAATCCGAGCACGGGAATAAGTGAAAAGTCTTTTGTATATGATAAAATAGTGATGATAATCGCCACGAGCCAAAACACTAACATAGGCAGTCCTTCTTCCTGCAATAAAGATGAAAAATGCTCAGGCACAAATATTATTGTTGCAGATATTGCAAATATAAAAAGTAGGGGTATAATATATTTCCCGCTGATAGCAGGAACACGGAATTTGGATGGAGGCCGGTCCGGGCGTTGTTGCAAAACAAGGATACCACCACATACCAGTACAAATGCGAACAATGTTCCGATGCTGGTCAAAGCAATCACTACATCGAGATTCATGAATAAAGCCGGTATGCCCACAACAACTCCTGTAAGAATAGTAGAGAAGGAAGGAGTGTGATATTTAGGATGAATGCGTGAAAAAATTTTTGGTAACAATCCATCCCTGCTCATGCTCATCCATATTCGTGGCTGGCCAAGTTGATATACCAGCAATACCGAAGCAATCACAAAAACAGCACTTACAGAAACGATACCCGCCAGCCAGTTTGAGATTTGAGAATTTTGATCTTTAAAGACATACGCCAAAGGATCGGCCACATTTAGCTGTGTATAATTTGTCATACCGGTGAGTACCAATACCAAAACAATATACAGGCTTGTACAAATAATGAGTGTATAAAACATTGCCCTCGGCAGATCACGCTGGGGGTTCTTACATTCTTCCGCAGTAGTAGAGATAGCGTCAAAACCTATGTAGGCAAAGAAAACAGCAGACACGCCGCTTAGCACTCCCTTAAATCCATTTGGCATAAAAGGATCCCAGTTACCAGGATTCACATAAAAAGCTCCCGCCACGATCACTAATAAGATCACCGCCAGCTTAATATAAACAAAAATATTATTTGCAGTTCTTGATTCACGCATGCCGATATACACTATGTAAGTGATAACGCCTACAATAAACAAAGCCGGCACATTCATAATTATTTTCATGCTGCCAATACCCGGTGCTGATAGCCATGCAGCATAAGAATTTCTGAGCGTTTCATCCAAAGTTGCCAAAGCGCCTTCAGTACCATCTTCTAAAACTTTTAAATATCCCGCATGTGCTGAAAAATAATCCATGGTAAGCCATTCGGGAATATGTATATGGAAGCCTTCAAGCACCCGGACAAAATACTGGCTCCACGAAATAGCTACAGCGATATTTCCAATGGCATATTCCATTAAAAGATCCCAACCGATGATCCAGGCAAACAGTTCCCCAAAGGCAACATACGAGTATGTGTAGGCGCTTCCCGATACGGGCACAGTGGAAGCGAACTCTGCATAACAAAAAGCAGCAAAGCCACAGGCGAACGCTGTGATGATAAATAAAAGCGTAACTGCGGGGCCACCATGAAAACTTGCAGAACCGATAGCGGTAAAAACTCCGGTACCAATGACTGCCGCGATGCCAAAAAAAGTCAGGTCTTTTACAGTTAAAACTCTCGTAAGTGATTCATGATGCCCGCTCGCATCAGTCAGACCCTCTTCAGCTTCTTTCAGAATGGAAGAAACAGTTTTTTTACGGAAAAGAGATTGAGACAAATGATCAGCTTTGGAATTGAAAATAAAGAATATTATTTAAGAAGGAGGATTGACTTTTGCTGGCTGGGTTTTCAAATTATCGGACTTGATTTTCTTATGGCAGGGAGCGGAAACACGATGCGAATGCTTCTATTTTGTTTTGTCCTACCCTTTTCCATCGGTTGTCACACTCTTGTCAATTTTAAGAATAAGGCCCTGCAGTACCTTTCCCGGACCCACTTCAGTAAAATGCGTAGCTCCGTCACTGATCATTTGTGTTACAGATTGGGTCCATCTAACAGGGCCGGTTAGCTGCGAAACAAGATTGCTTTTTATCTCCAGGGGATCGGAAACCGCCGTGGCAACTACATTTTGATAAACCGGGCAAAATGGCTTATTAAAATTAGCAGCCTGAATCGCCGCCGACAATTCTTCTTTTGCAGGTTCCATTAACGGGGAATGGAAAGCTCCGCCCACCGGCAAGACTAATGCTCTTTTTGCACCTGCTTCTTTCAAAAGTGTACAAGCTTTTTCAATTCCACCCGTACTGCCGGAAATGACTACCTGCCCCGGGCAGTTATAATTTGCTGCCACTACAATTTCATGATCAATTCCGCTGCAAACTTCTTCCACTAACGCATCATCAAGACCAAGAATGGCAGCCATAGACGAGGGATTAATTTCACAGGCTTTTTGCATGGCATTTGCACGGATCGTCACCAGGGCAAGCGCATCTTCGAAACTCAGGCAACCATTCGCTACCAGAGCCGAAAATTCGCCCAGCGAGTGACCAGCTACCATATCGGGTTTTGCATCCGGTAAATTTTTAAAAGCGATGACTGAATGCAGGAAGATTGCAGGTTGGGTAACTTTTGTTTGTCTCAGCTCTTCAGTAGTTCCCTGGAACATAATATCGGATATCCGGAAGCCTAACTGACCATTAGCTTTTTCAAAAAGTTCTTTCGATTCAGGATCATCATCATAAAGTTCTTTGCCCATTCCGGAAAATTGGGATCCCTGTCCTGGGAAAACAAATGCATGCTTCATGGATGAAATTTAAAGCATTATTTTCTTTTAATAAGATCCGCCTGTATCAGGCTAATGAACTCATGGCGTGTTGGTTGCTTCTCAAACTCACCAAAAAATGCTGAAGTAGTTGTAACAGAATTTTGTTTTTGTACGCCACGCATCATCATACAGAGATGAGCGGCCTCTATCACCACGGCGGCACCCAAAGGATTTAGTGTTTCCACAATGGCATCCAATATCTGCGTAGTCAATCTTTCCTGCACCTGCAGGCGTTTGGAAAATACATCTACCACTCTTGCCAATTTGCTGAGGCCGGTGATCCATCCATTTGGAATATAGGCAATATGAGCTCTGCCGAAAAATGGCAGCATATGGTGCTCGCACATACTATACAATTCAATATCTTTCACCACAATCATTTCACTTACATCTTCATGAAACTTTGCAGAATTCAAAATGGCTTTCGCATCCATGCCATAGCCTTGTGTTGAAAATTGCATAGCCTTCGCCAGGCGCTCAGGTGTTTTCAACAGCCCTTCTCTATCGGGGTCTTCTCCGAGCAAACTTAAAGCCTGCCGGTAATTTTCGACAAGTCCGTCTGTAACGTCCTTATCGTATTCTTCTGTTTTGGTATAAGCCATGCTTTATATTTAAATGGTATCAGGAAGATGGGTATTCTACAAAGTTCCGGGGCGTTTCGTACAATCGTACCTGAAGGCCGAGGTTGCTTTCAATTTGCTTTCTCAAAATCTCGTAGATCACAATAACAATATTTTCTGCAGTTGGGTTCAAATTTGAAAATTCGGGCACATCCAGGTTCAGGTTTTTGTGATCAAACTTTTCAACCACATGTTCTTTAATAAGGTCACTCAGGTTCTTCAGGTCAATAACAAAACCTGTTTGTTCATCCGGAACACCGGTCACTTTTACTTCCATTTCATAATTATGCCCATGAAATGAAGGGTTGTTACATTTTCCAAACACCTCATCATTTTTCTGGTCATCCCAGGAGGGAATGAAAAGACGGTGGGCTGCATTAAAATGTTCTTTTCTGTAAACAGATACTTTTTTTTGCATAGAAATTAGAGTTAATCCCCATAATACTCTACAAATATCCTGGGTGTTTCATAAAGTTTTACGCAATGCAATTGAACCTGATTTGGAAGGTGGGGTTGCAGTTGCTGCCAGATGGCAATCGCAAGATTTTCCGTTGTGCACATTTTCCCTTTTAGAAATTCCACATTTACATTTAGGTTTTTGTGATCCAATTGCTCCAATATATGTTCATTGATGAGCGTACTTAATTTCTTTGCATCAAATAAGAAGCCCGTATCAGCTTCTATCTTTCCCCTCACGGTAATAAATAATTCATAATTATGCCCATGCCAGTTCTCATTGGCGCATTTGCCAAAAACCATTTCATTTTGTTCCTTGCTCCACTCAGTGTTATATAGCTTATGAGCGGCATTAAAATGTTCCACCCTTGTTAAATAAACCATTGCTTTTAAAAAATTATGTGCAAAGGTAATTTCATAAAACTAAATGCGCGAGCGAATTGCGAAATTTGCTGGATGAATATTTTAATTACGGCAGCTACGGAAAAGGAAATCAAGCCTTTTCTTTCTACGGACCACAATGCTGAAATTATCATTACCGGTGTAGGAATTCCCTCCACAATTTATCACCTTACAAATATATTGACGCAAAACACCTATGACCTTGTGATACAGGCAGGCATAGCCGGAAGTTTTAAAAATGATAGCCTGCCAGGACAGGTTTTAGTAGTGGAGAATGATATTTTTGGAGACATAGGTGTAAATCAAAATGGCAATCTAAAAACAATCTTTGAAATGGGACTGGTTGATCCAAACACCTTCCCTTTCCATGATGGGTGGCTGCAGAATAAAAATCTGCCGGAGGCGACAGCACACCTTTTAAAATGTAATGCGGTAACGGTCAATACTCTTTCGGATAACAAAGAATTTATAAATCAGCTAAAAAATAAATTTTATGCAGAGATAGAAAGTATGGAGGGTGCAGCCTTTCATTATGTTTGTCTTCAGCAGCATGTGCCTTTCTTACAACTCAGAAGTATTTCGAATGTGACCGGCGAACGGGATAAAACAAAATGGACAATAAATGAAGCGATCGCCAATTTGAATGATGAAGTAATTAATTTGTTTACTCAATTCACTTAACATGCAATACACCTTAGGCTTCTCACCGTGCCCTAACGATACCTTTATTTTTGATGCCCTGGTGAACGATAAGATTGATACCGAAGGCCTGGAATTTAGTGTGCAAATGGAAGATGTACAAACCCTGAATCAATTAGCATTACAGGCAAAACCAGACTTTACCAAAATCAGCTTTGGAGTTTATCCTTTGCTGACCAGAACTTATTCACTTTTAAATAGTGGCAGTGCTCTTGGGAGAGGAACTGGTCCACTGCTAATTTCAGTTGCTGAAACACCGCTCAATGAAATCCCAGGAAGGCAGATCGCTATCCCCGGCGAACACACAACGGCCCATATGCTTTTTTCGCTTGCATTCCCGGATGCTGCGCAAAAAATATTTATGCGATATGATGAGATTGAAAATTTTATATTGAAAACTGAAAATGCCCTGGGAGTGATTATTCACGAGAACCGGTTTACCTACGCAGAAAGGGGATTGAATAAAATAATGGATCTCGGACAATTTTGGGAAGAAAAAACAGGCTATCCTATTCCGTTAGGTGGAATAGTTGCGAAAAAAGAAATTGATTCGGAGATTATAAAAAAAGTTGACCACCTGATTAAAAAAAGTATCGAATATTCATTTTCAAATTATCCGGAAATCTCTGATTATGTAAGGACACATGCACAGGAAATGGAAGATGAAATTATGAAGCAGCACATTGATCTGTATGTGAATGAATATTCGCTAAGCCTTGGCAAAGATGGACATGCGGCGATTTCCAAATTGGTAGAGATATATAACAATTTACAAATGGAGACGATGACGGGCAGTTAGTTTTTTTATGGGTTAAGAGATTAGGATTGGCCCACATTGATATTTAAGTTTGGCAATTCTACTCGAAGTTTCACTTTAGTTTTAAGAGCAGAAAAAACCTTCATTAAGGTGTCAATAGTCAAATTACTGGCATTGCTTTCAAGTCGTGAAATTTGCGCTTTTTGGACTCCAATTAATTTTCCTAACTCTTCCTGCATTAGGTGTCGTTCTTTTCTTGTCTGTCTTATAGCTTTCCCAATTAAATCCATTTGTAATTCGTATTCAAATTTGTCACGTTCAGGAGTTCCCTTTTTGCCGATAAGTTTATCCTGAACCTGGTCTAATGTATATGTTTTCATCGCTTTCTGTTTTTTGATTGTTCTTTGTCCGAAAAATATTTTTTTCTGCTTTGATTGGCTTTTCGAATTTCTTTATAGGAAACTTTACTGCTCTTTTTGATAAATCCATGTGTTGAGATTACCAGTGTTTCTGTAAGGATTCGAAACCAGATTTGCCCACATGATCAACATAATAGATTTTGTTCTGATCAAATAATTTTACAAGTCTAAATTTTTCATTTTCCGACAACTCTCTTCATAAATCCATACTATTGGGATATCTATTTACTAATTTAATGCGGACTATGTTCACATTTTCTATTATTACATCTGAGATTCCCACCTACTTATATCCTTCTCTCCCGGAATTAATTCCTTCTTTATAGACCTTCAAACAACGTTCGCGTGCAAACTTATGATCTACGATGGGATTGGGGTAAGTAAACTCTTCAAACTCGGGAACCCATTCTTTGATATATTTCAAATCCTTGTCGAATTTTTTTGTTTGCAGTTCAGGATTGAAAATCCTGAAGTAAGGTGCAGCATCACAGCCACTACCTGCTACCCATTGCCAGCCGCCATTATTTGCGGCCAGGTCATAATCCAGCAATTTTTCTGCAAAGTATGCTTCTCCCCATCGCCAGTCAATCAGCAAATGTTTGCATAAAAAACTACCGGTGATCATCCTCACCCTGTTATGCATAAAACCAATCGAGTTCAATTGACGCATTCCCGCATCTACAATGGGATAGCCAGTCTTACCCTGGCACCATGCCTCGAATTCTTTTTCGTTATTACGCCACTTGATATTATCGTATTCCGGTTTGAAAGACTTGTGATGCCCAACATGCGGAAAGTGCCAGAGAATAGACATATAAAATTCACGCCAGATAAGTTCATTTAAAAAAATCGGATTGAGTTTTATAGCTTTCCAAACTTCTTCCCTGATACTAACTGTACCAAAACGGAGGTGGACGCCCATACGTGTAGTGCCACTTTTTATACCCGGAAAATTACGGGTCTTATCATATAGTTTAATTTTCGAGTCAGGAAGATCCGCAGATGGAATTTCCTGGTCTTTTTCTTCAAAACCCATTGACTGCAAGGAGAGAACAGGATCGGCAGCACATTGATAAAAGTTTTTATGGTATTTATTACAAGGGTATGACTTAAGATAAAATGGATTCAGTTTTGCTTTCCATTTCCTGCTATAAGGCGTAAATACGGTGTAGGGTTCACCGTTATCTTTTAAAATCTCATCCTTATCAAATATCACCTGGTCTTTAAAGGTTTTGAATTGAATATTTTTTTTCTTTAGCAATGCGGCAATCTTGTTATCACGTTCTATGGCATAAGGTTCATAGTCGTTATTGGTAAATACCGTCTGAATATGGTACAGCTTAACCAGCTCCCGGAAACATTCTTCCGGTGAGTTGTAATAAATTCTAAATCCCCCACCCATTTTTTCCAACTTCTCCCTGATATCCAGAATCACATCCCTGATGAATTGAACCCTCCTGTCCTTTTTTTCCTCCAGCTTATCTAAAATATCTTCGTCAAAAATAAAAAGAGGCAATACCGGTACGCCTGAAGTAAGGGCGCGGTACAATCCTGCATTGTCATGAAGCCTGAGATCCCGCCTGAACCAAAAAATATTAACATCATCCATCTGCCGAATTTTTTTATTTCAACAAATTCATTGATAAATGGTTTCCAGCAGGTGCTTAAAAATTTCTCTTGAAACTTGGTAAGGATAATTCTTTTCACGAAAAGTTTTTACCGGGCGTATAAAACTAATGGCGTTGGTAAAAAATACTTCATCCGCAGCTAATAATTCATCGATCGAAAATGGCTTTTCCATAAACTGAAAACCAGGCAGGCTAAAATCCTCCAACAGTCGCCGACGCATGGTGCCGGCTACACATCCTTCAGAGAGCGGCGGTGTAAATACCGAACTATTTTTCACAATAAAAACATTTGAAATAGTGCCTTCACAAACCCGGTCATTTGAATTCAAGATGATGCATTCGTCAAGGTTCATCCAGGCTGCATGTATTGCTGCTAATGTATAAGGCAGGTAGTTGTTACTTTTTAACCGGGAGAGAATATCGCAGGATTTCCTGACCTCAGGCATAATGTCAATGGTCAGTCCCTGGCTAAAGGTAAGATCATCCGGGCTTAGGGAGAAGGTTTCAATGATGAATGAGGGTTCAGCATTACGATGATCAAATAAAGTGCCTTCCTTCCTGAAAAGCATTAATCTGGCTTTGGCAAATTGGGAGGATTCATTTTTTGTACTTAACTGAAGAATTGTGTCCTGTAAATATTGAGAAGTTAAATGAGGTGGCAAACGAAATTTTAATATTTGCAAGCCAGCGAAAAGTCTTTCAAAATGATATTGTTGGTGAATAATCTTGTTGCCACGAAGTTTCATGGTTTCGAACACGCCATCTCCATATCGTAAACCCCTGTTGCCGGCAGTGATTATAGGCTGAGACCGAGGAAATAAATCTCCATTATAATTTATGTAATGCCCATCCATCTTTCAAAAATACAGGGAACCCTGCACTATGTGTTTAGCCGCTTATTTTGAAGAAAATGTAAACTAGTAAATCTAAATTTCCTGATCGAGCAGTTTATTTTTTACAGCGAACATAATCAGTCCTGCCGTACTCCTGGCGCCGGTTTTGGTTTTTAATTTATCCCGGATTGCTTCGATGGTGCGTGGGCTTAACTCCACTTCTTCGGCAATTTCTTTTGTACTCTTTTCTTCACACATCAGACGTAGCACGGTAATTTCTTTTTCGCTTAAGGTGGCGTCTTCCTGCTGTAGCTTAATCGCATTGACGGGTTGTCTTTGACGAAGATTATTCAATAACGCTTTATTAGTGAGAGAATTAAAATAGAACTCCTGCTCGTGACAAGTTTTAATTGCATCATATATAATTTCAGAATCCGAAGTTTTTGTGAGGTAGCTATTGGCGCCCAGTTCCATCAGGCGGGTGATCATGCTTTGATCGTCCATCATGGTAAGCATAATGATCCTGATCTGTGGATAGAGCTTTTTAATTTCCGGTAGGGTTGTAATAC
>MWWA01000406.1_pt1 | contig 11335 bp, 9 predicted proteins | sample 1047341 | NCBI WGS metagenome assembly MWWA01 (sample SAMN06349978, study PRJNA376086) | soil metagenome | isolation source: MS5-1 sample Antarctic (ecotone) soil | place: Antarctica | collected 2015-01-13
CACACCTTATCAGGGTAAGCTATCCGGTTTTACCATGGATCGGTGTAATGGCTTTAGGCTATTGCTTTGGAAGTCTGTATACATCAAATATAAATGCAGCAAGGAGAAAACAATGGTTATTGGTTATGGGATCATCTGCAATCTTTGTTTTTATTCTTCTTCGCCTCATCAATGTGTATGGAGATTTGCATCCCTGGACTGAACAGAAATCTATAGCATTTACTGTCCTGTCCTTTTTAAATACTACCAAGTACCCACCTTCATTATTATATATCCTGATGACCATGGGCCCTGCTTTTATTTTTCTTGCTTTTGCAGAAAGAATGTCAGGCAAACTTGCTCAAGCCATCATTCCTATAGGCCGGGTTCCTATGTTTTATTACATTTTGCATCTTTATCTTATCCATTTGATTGCCATGCTGGCTGCTCAATTATCATGCTATAGCTGGAGTGATATGATATTGGAACGCAGAGTATGGGTAGATCCTCAATTAAAGGACTATGGGTTTTCATTAGGCTTTACTTATCTAGTATGGATAGGTATTGTCCTTTTGCTGTATCCTTTAAGTAAATGGTATGATACATATAAAACCAACCATAAAGAAAAATGGTGGCTGAGTTATCTCTGACTTGAAAAAATTTACTCACTAATATCTATCATGATCGCTATAACCAAAACATAACAACTGCTGACAGTAATTACAGCGCATGGCAAAAACAAAAAAATATCAATTAATAAACAACGACTATGAAAACGATCTCTATTCTAATTTTTTCCCCTTTATTATTTCTTAATTCCTGCGGCACTAACAACACGGAAATTAAAGAAACAAATAGCTCAACAAGTGACAGTATCATTTTAGTGAAAATGATTAGTGAAAGAGAAAATGCTATGAAGAAAAAAGATATAGATGCTGTTATGGCTCAGTTTTCCGATGATGCTACATTTATAAATGGAGAAGGATATTATCTTGCCAATAAAGCGGAAATAGCAGCATTTCATAAAGGCTTAACACAAAGTGATGGTCTAGGTTATTATTATATAGCCGGACATATTCTTGTGAGAATGCTGGACAATAACAACGCATTAGTTTATTACCCTAACAGAATGGATTGGTATCATATTTCTAATCCAAAGGATACTATTGAGAAAGAAACAAGACTTCTTACATTATCTGCACAAAAAAGAAATGGTAACTGGCAGTGGGTTGCTATTACAAATCAACAAACGATGGAATATTTTGACGATCTCACAAAACATAAAATAAATGATTTGGATGAATATTTTAAAGATACTTCAACAAAAAAATAAAGGTCTTCCATCATATTAAAAGGTAGCTATAGATTATACAGCTTGAGTTCATAGTCAAAATAATTTTATGCCATCAAAAAGAACTTTCCCTGCTCCCCTTACTGTATTGATGATTGTCATTATAATTGCTGCAATTGTTACCTGGTTATTGCCTGCCGGAAAATACAACACGTTATCCTATGAGAATGATTCATTTATAATTGACACAAAAGACGGAGAGGTGCAAGTGCCCTTTACTCAAAAAACAGCAGACAGCCTTGGCATACGCATAAACTTGGAAAGTTTTAAAAATGGAGATATTAAGCCTGTTTCTATCCCTGGAACATATCATCGTTTAGAAAAAAATCCGCAAAGTATCATCAATATTTTACAGGCGCCTTTGAAAGGTATTGATGACACAATGGATATTATACTTTTCCTGTTGATGATCGGCAGCTTTATAAATATTTTCCACGCTTCCGGCGCCATTGAAAAAGGAATTGTACGGCTATCATATATAATGAAGGGAAGAGAAACCTGGTTGATCATTGTACTTAGTTTTCTATTCATTGTGGGGGGAAGCACTTATGGCATGGACGCAGAAGCCATGGCCTTTTATCCAATACTAGTACCGGTATTTTTAGCAGCCGGGTACGATTTATTGGTTCCGGTGGCGGTAATTTTTTTAGGAACTCAAATTGGCCAGCTTTCTTCAGTAACCAATCCATTTTCCACAGTCATAGCATCCAATGCCGCCGGGGTAAACTGGATAAGCGGAACGGGGGAAAGAGTTATCATGCTTTTTGTTTCATCAGCAGTCAGTATTTATTATATTGTCAGGTATGCGCAAAAAGTAAAAAAGAATCCATCAGCCTCTTTAGTATTTAAAATTGATGGTAAAGTAAAATCACCTTTTCCTTTTATCACTCAACAGGAAGATAATACACCACTCAATACAAAAACTATTTTATTGCTTTCGCTTTTTGCACTTACGTTTATTGCGATGATAACCGGGGTAATATTTTTTGACTGGCGGTTATTGCCAATGTCAACGGTGTTTTTGGCGTCATCAATTATAGTTGGGATTATCCTTTGCCTGCCGGAAAAAATATTTATTGAAAAATTTATTAAGGGAGCCGCAGATTTGCTGGGCGTGAGCTTTATTATTGGAGTAGCCCGGGGCGTTACTATAATTTTGAACGAGGGGAAATAAGTGATTCCATTTTATATTATTCATCGCAAATGGTAGCAGGTATGCCTCCGAGTTTGTTTATTATTATGCTGTTGTTACTTTATATTGTGTTTACCATATTCATTTCTTCTACTTCCGGTATGGCCGTAGTTACTATGCCCATCATCGGTTCTCTTGCAGTGGTAATTGGCATACAGGGAAAAGATATTGTAAACGCCTATTTGTATGGGATGGGTATCATGAATATTATTAGCCCAACCGGCTTGATATTGCCTTCGCTGGCATTAGTGAGTGTGAGCTACAAGGCATGGCTAAAATTCGTTTTTCCGCTGATGCTGATCCTTACAGTGATTTGTGCTTTGTTTTTGATTGCAGGGGTAATGTGGTAATATTAAAAAAGATGTAGAAGGTGCATTATTATTTCTAACGTTGAGCAGATCAAATGAAAAATATTTACAGCAAAATAATTTCATGTCAATAAAAAGAGCTTTTCCTGCACCACTTACGGTGTTAATGATCATTATTGCATTGGCAGCGATAGCAACATGGTTATTACCTGCCGGCCAATATAATAAGCTATCCATTAAGGAAGGCCGTTTTTTTACTGTACAGTCAGTTGCAGGAGAAGTTCAATTACCTTTTGCACAAAAAACATTAGATAGCCTTGGCATACGAATAAATTTCGAAAGTTTTAAAAACGGAGATATTCTGAAACCTGTTTCCATTCCGGGTACCTATCATAAACTACCTAAAAACCAGCAAGGCCCACTCGATATTTTAGAAGCGCCTCTTAAAGGAATATTGGGCGCAATAGATATCATTTTAATAATTTTAATGATAGGAGGATTTATCGGCATATTTTATCAATCCGGCGCTATTGAAAAAGGCCTCATTTATGTTTCCGCTAAAATGAAAGGAAGAGAAACCTGGCTCATCATCATCCTCACTTTTTTATTTGTATTAGGCGGTTCTACCTTTGGTATGGACGAAGAAACATTAGCGTTTTATCCCTTGCTTGTGCCAGTATTCCTGTTAGCGGGCTATGACCTGCTGGTGCCTGTTGCAGTAATATTTATGGGAACAAGAATCGGACATTTATCATTAATAACCAATCCTTTTTCTACCATCATTGCATCTGATTCTGCAGGTGTAAACTGGATCAATGGACTTTACGGAAGAACCCTTATGTTGTTGGTATCTTCGGTTATTACTATCTGGTATATTATCAAATACGCACAGAAAATAAAAATGGATCCATCAGCATCAATTGTACGCCGGTATGATGGTTCTGTTCAATCTTCATTTGCAGCTATTACTTCAATGGGAAATGTTACAAAAGTGGAAAGAAAAACGGTTTGGATTCTGCTGCTTTTTATGTTCACATTTCTTACAATGGTTTTTGGTGTCGCCTTTTTTGATTGGTGGGCATTGGAAATGTCAGCACTTTTCCTGGGTTCATCTCTTATATTAGGTTTTATAATGCGCATGAAAGAAAAATTGTTTATTGAAAAATTTCTTAAGGGTGCTGAAAGTTTATTGGGTGTTTCATTTGTTGTTGGTTTTGCCCGTGGTGTTAGCATCATTCTAAACGAAGGTCGTATCAGCGATACAATACTATTTTACTCCGCTCAATTAACAGGCAATTTGCCCCCTGCATTATTCATTGTCATCCTTATGCTTCTTTATATGCTTTTTACTTTGTTCATTGCATCCCATACCGGTATGGCTGTTCTTACCATGCCTGTCATGGGTTCTTTAGGAGTGGTGACAGACGTTCCGGTGGAGGAAGTTGTTAACGCATATTTGTATGGAATGGGCATTATGACTTTGATCACACCTGTTGGTTTGATCCTACCCTCACTGGCGATTGTTAATGTGAGCTACAAGGCAGGGCTAAAATTTGTTTTTCCACTTATGCTTGTTCTCACCGTGATTTGTGCTTTGTTTTTAATTGTTGGCGTTTTGTGGTGAAATATCAGGTTGTGAAGTAGATTATTTTATCTCTTACGTTAAACGGATGAAAATGAAAGTTACTGTAAGTTGTTGATTGCACTGGTACTTGCTCTCGTTTTAGGAGTTCCGCGTTGTTCGGTGTTCGTGCGGATGGTTTTGCAGCATAGCAATCACCAATGGGATCCATCCCTTTGGGACAACCAGCAGAAAGTTGGTGACTAAATATAGCCATGCCACGGTTACCTTAGCAACAAATAAATTTTTCCATCGTCATCAATCATTATCCACAATATTTTACAGCCAGTATTCTGGGATGGAAACATCTTTTAAAACCGGATAAATACAAAGATGTAATCATAGAGAGCCTTTACTTTTTGGCGGGGAGCACCACGCATCGGCTTTTCTTTTTATTTTGGCACAAGTTTAAAAGAAACCAGCAAGGCCCAAAGAAAGTGCTTCAAAAAAAGCTTTATTTTAAAAAATAACAGGCCCGCAATTGCTCATTGCGGGCCTGCCCCAGATCTCAAAGAATAGCGACATAACTATTACTCAGGTAATTTAGCAGAGGTTGCATTCTCTAATTGTTTTTCAGCTTTCCGTTGTTTTTTTGCTGCGTTATTTACTACCGCAGAAGAAGTGCTTGCATTTTCATTATTCATAGCTACGCTATTATCACTGTTGGATGATGTAATCGTGCTGGATGATGAGTCGTGCATGTTGTTCGTGGTATCTATTGAAGGCATAATTGTTGTATCAGGCTTAGGCATTGTGCTTGTGTCTTGGGCAAACGTTGCTGACATTGCAAAAAAGCCTGCAGCTGCTAATAGGGCTTTTAACTTGATAGATTTCATGGAAACTTTTTTTAGTTGAATATTTTTGTTTAATGCACACTAAAGACTAAAATGATGCCAAAACCCGCTAAAATGGCTTGTTTGCAAAAATTAACATGGATAGATATATTTATACTTTCAATAAAAAGTTCACATATTTTCTTCTTGCTATTAATTATAAGCGAGTAACCATTTTTGCGGTTATGCCTGGTGGCAGGCGACTTTTTTCTTAGGGAACTCTGCAAGTTACTTGCCGGGAGAAAAATGATTTTGCTTCCATACCGTAATTCCTCTGCGAGACGATTCAGCTAAGTCCCACGTTTGTATTTTGGCTTTCGGATTTAAAAAAGAAATCAAATTCCGGAGTACACATATTACTCCGATATACATTGATAAAATTCCAGTTCCATAATTTTTTTCCCCAAAAAAGTTTCAGGCTTTCAGAAAATTTTGTTACCAAATTAGACTTCCCGTTCTCGAGTAGCTGGCCTGAAACTTCTTGGGTTAATTCAAATTCCATTTATATAGAGATTTTATTATCGCATATAATATCATGGTGAATACTTTACAAAAAAAGCAGGCCTCAGCCTGCTCAAAAAAAATTTTTCAGCAACCTTTTAAAAAAACTTGCTCCGGTGATCTTTTACAGTGGCAATCTTTTTCAGAGAGTTAAATGACTGGCCTAAGGCTGCCTGCATTTCTCTCGACATATCACTACTTCTCTGCTGGGCCATTACTTCTGGCGGCAAAGATTCTTTTTCACTCACGCTGTTTACTTTAATAACATATACCCCCGTATTGCCGGCAATAGGTGGGGAGACCTTGGTTTGATAATCTTTGTTAAATGCGGCGCCAACCACTTTGGGTTCATTTCCTATTCCATTCACGATTTGCGCCTGGAAGGTGAGCGTGGAATCCTCGCCGGTATTCAGCACCTGCTGATTGAAAGCCTGGGCTGCGGTTTCCAACGACGTCACATTGCCTAACTTCTTCTTTATTACTTCAGCCTTCTTTTGATTTCTTACAATTGATTCCACTAAAGGCCGTGCTGTTGCCAGATCTGGAGCACCTTCTTTCACGATCTTTTCAACAGTCGCTACCACAAACTGATTTTTTAATAGAAAAGGTTCAGATACATCCCCTTCCTTAGCGTCAAATGCCCAGCGGATCACCTGCCGTGCATCCTGCAGACCACCGATCTGGTAATCATTTTCTTTGACAGGTGAAGGGAACGAAACCTTATTTAGTCCGTTTCCGGAAACATATTTATCAAAGGCCGCTTTGTTTCTCGCCTGTCCCGAGAGCTTTGTAGCCGCAGCATTTGCATTGTTGATCGTTTCATCGCTTGGCGCTATTTCCTTCGCCAGGTATGCAATTTTATAAGCAGGCTGAAAATCTTTCTTCTCTAATAACTCTATGTAATGCCAGCCGAATTGCGTTTTTACCACATCTTTTGTTTTGCTTTCTTCATTTAAAAGAAAATCGGCGAATTCCTGGGCAAAATTTTCGCTTTGGATGGTAGTAAGATCAAAAGTCATGACGCCTTTATCATTATGCGCTACCTTATCTGAAGAATATTTTGTCTCCAGTGTATCGAAGTTTGCACCATTTCTGATAGCCATTGCTATGCTATCTGCAAGCTGATGGGCGGTACTATCCGGTATTAGCGGCTGACCGGTTTGAGGGTCATTGGTGCCAAGCAAAATATGCCGGCTTTTTATGCTGTCCGGTAACGATTTAGTATCAAGTTTTTTTGCCAGCACATAATTATTCTGATCTATATAAGGTCCATAAACATCTCCGTTTTTCAGGGCCGTTACAGAATCTTTGTCTGGTATCTGCAGTGACGAAGCAGAAACATATCCGTCAAAGAAAGACATAGTTGAAGAATTCCTTCCCAGAAACGCTTTGATATTTCCGCTGTCGGCGGCAAACTCTGCTTTTACTGCTTCTAAAGATTGCTTGATGCGGTTACTGTCCTGGATATTTGCGTTGGCATTAAAAACAACATAGGAAATATTTCTTCCAGCTTCCTGCTTAAACTGATTCTCGTGTTTATCAATATACTTTTCTATATCATTATCAGTAACCAGCACGGCGCTATCGCTAACTGTGGAATAAGGAATTGCAATGAAAGAGAGTGAAGCAATTTTGTTGCTTTCATTTAATTTTTCATTTTGCAACCAGGTGGGATTGTAAAGACTTCCGGATATTAAAGAGGTGTATTTTGCATATAGACTATTCAGGCGCATCGGATCTACAACCTGCTGCACAATAGCATCTCTTTGTTCTTCATCCTTGGATCTTTTGGTTTGTGCCCACCATTGTTTTGCCTGCTCTATATCATACTGGCCTGTTTCTTTGTTAGTAAAGGCTTGTTTTAATTGCGGAGGTGCGTCTTCACTAAACATAATCGCACTCATTTCTTTAGCGGTAAATGTGAGGCCCAGGTCATTAAATTGCTCGCTGACAATTCTTTCAGCTACCATCTGATCCCACACATTCTGCATGATCTGATTTCTTTGGTCCGCCCCGCTGTTAGGATATTGCTGCTCCATCTGCTTCACGTTACTATTAAATTCGTCGTATTCTATTTTCTCACCATTTACAGTGCCAATGGTTGTAGTATTCACGCCTCCAAATAATTGACCTGTTCCGCTTCGGGAATCCATAAGGATGAACCCGATCAGGCTGAGGGTAATTACAATAATTACGATCACAGCGCCTTTGTCACGAATAGTCTGTATAATTGACATATAATATGCTTGATTTTAAAATAAGGAGGGCAAAAATAATGTAATTTGATAAAGGCGCAAAAGTTGAAAATCCGGTACAAAGCAGGATTAATAAGGCTTCCGGGAAATTTTAACCTTCTATAAATTGAAGTTTTTTTATTATCAACGGGTAAATGTTGGCAAATGAGAGATTATGTTTAAAAACTATACTTTACAGAACAACGGAAGTAAATAACATTTAATAAGTTTCCGGTATTATCAACAATGGTGTTTTAGTTATACCTACCTAACACAATTTGTACATCATTCGCTAACAAATAATTTATTGTACAAGCAAGCATTTTTTTCCTCACCAATTTTTATCAACTCGTGTTTATAAACATATAAATCCCGGTGGTGGACTTAAATATTAACTGTGAATATTGTTAGGAAGAAGTGGAAAAGGGGTATTATTTATTTTTGTACGTCGGGTGGTGAATTAATATCCACAAATCCACAGCCCTAATAATAATAAACCTTTAAATAAAATATAGAACTATTATTAAATACTATGGAAGATATAAACATCGAGCTGGCCAAAAAATCGCTTGAAACAAAAGGATACCTTGATATAGATATTGATGTAAACCTGGATCTTTTTTCAGAAATAGAGCGGTTAAAAAATGAAAAGAATGCTATTATACTAGCGCATTATTACCAGGAACCTGACATACAGGATGTGGCAGATTTCATAGGCGATAGCCTGGGTTTAGCTCAGAAAGCGCAATCAACAGATGCGGATATTATCGTTTTTGCCGGCGTACATTTTATGGCTGAAACAGCTAAAATTTTAAATCCTCATAAAAAAGTGTTGCTTCCTGATCTTAAAGCCGGATGTTCCTTAAGTGATTCAGCACCGCCCGCCCTATTTAAAAAATTCAAGGATAAATATCCTGGCCATATCGTTATTACCTACATCAATTGTTCCGCAGGTATGAAGGCTTTGAGTGATATTATCTGCACTTCTAGCAATGCCCAGGCAATCATAGAGAGTTTACCACCGGAGCAAAAAATTATTTTTGCTCCTGATAAAAACCTGGGGGCGTATTTGAAAAAGAAAACCGGACGGGATATGGTGTTGTGGAATGGTGCATGTATTGTTCACGAAATATTTAGCCTGGAAAAAATAACCAAACTTAAAATAAGACATCCTCAGGCAAAATTAATTGCCCACCCCGAATGTGAAGATCCTATTTTAAGGATTGCCGATTTTATTGGCAGCACTACTTCACTTTTAAAATATACCATTCAAAGTGATGCCAACGAGTTTATAGTAGCTACTGAAACAGGTATTCTTCATCAAATGCAAAAAGAATCCCCCGGTAAAAAGTTTATTCCTGCGCCGCCGGATAATATGTGTGCGTGCAATGATTGCCCTTACATGAAACTGAATACATTGGAAAAACTTTACTTGTGTATGGAATATGAAGAACCGCAAATTGTAATGTCCGACGAACTAATAGCTGCTTCAAAAAAACCAATAGAACGGATGCTGGAAATCAGTCATCGGTATGGATTATAGGAGGAATATGACCAGCAATCGAAACAGCGATTAAAATAAAAAAAGAGAGACGCCCCCCAGCGCCTCTCTTTAAATCTAAATAAAAATCTAATTACATTTCTATCGTGAATCGGAGTTTTGTAAACAAAAATTGTTCCATTTTATGATTTTCGAAGTAAAATTTTAAAAAATCTTCCTACTTTCTTAAAAGAAGTCAGTTGAAAGAAGTGAGAGAAATTTAAAGAAATAACCCCCTACGACAGCATCACAACATTTTATTCTCGAAATCAACCAGGCGATCAACTGCAGCCTGCAGAGTCTCTTCTTTCTTTGCAAAACAAAACCTGATGACTGAATTATTTGTTCCGTCCTGGTAAAAAGCTGAAACAGGCACGGCCGCCACTCGTGCCTCTTTACAAATTTTTTTGGCAAAATCAGCTTCCGATATGTCGCTAATTTTGCTATAATCATAAAGCTGAAAATAACTTCCGGAAGATGATAGAGGTTTGAAAGACGTGGTCTGCATCAGTTCCATAAAGTAATCTCTCTTGTTTTGCATAAAGCTCCCTAGGTTTATATATTCCATTTTGTTAGGAAGAAATTTTGCCAGGCCATGCTGTACCGGTGCATTACAGGAAAAACAATTGAATTGATGCACATTTCTAAATTCTTTCATCAACCGGTCAGGAGCTATACAGTATCCTAATTTCCAACCGGTACAATTGTAAACTTTTCCGAAAGAAAAACATACAAAGCTTCTTTCAAACAACTCTGGGTATTTTAAGAAGGAATGATGGGTTAATCCATCAAAAATGATATGCTCATACACCTCGTCACTCAGTAAAAGTATATCGGTACCCTGTGTTATGTCATTTAAATTTTTGATATCATTTTCATCTATTACACTTCCTGCAGGGTTGTGTGGGGAATTTATGATTATGCATTTTGTGGAGGAAGAAATAGCTGCCCTTGTCCTCTCCCAGTCTATCTTGTAATCTGGAAAAGTAAGCGGAACAGTAACAGGCCTAGCTCCATTAATAATAATATTTGGAATATAACTGTCAAATGCTGGCTCAAAAACTATTACCTCATCTCCCTTTTTTAAAAAAGAAGTTAGCGCTGTATAGATAGCATATGTACCGCCGGGTGTAACGGTTATATTTTTTTCCGGATTGATTTGGTTTTGATAGAGGCTGGCCACTTTAGCCGCGATGGCTTCCCGCAAGGCAGGAACACCGTTCATATGAGCATATTGATTTTTCCCATCCTTCATTGCCTGGTTAACCAGTTCCTTTAACTGCGGGTTCATATCAAAATCTGGAAAACCCTGGCCAAGATTAATGGCATTATTCTTTAAAGCCAGGTCATTCATCACCGTGAAGATCGTTTCTCCGGTGTCAGGTAATTTTGTAAAGGTTTTACTTAAGTTCACAGTAGATAGTTCATCCAAAAATAAGATAAACCGATTTCTACTAATTACATTGCGATGGCTTGATCCCTATACAAAAAGCAAACATTAAAGGGATGAGCCACAAAGTTTTTGATAATACTTTAGTGATTTGCTGAAATAGCAAGGCATTTGGAGCAGGCTCTGCATTAATGTCTCCAATTTGTATATTCTCGGAAGAGCCAAGTCCCCAATTTAAATGGGCAATATTGAACTGGTAATATTTTTTAACCCACATTGCAGCAAAAACAACGACTTTCCTGTTTTTTTGGGTATTTTTTTAGCGTTTAAATTCTACAACCCTTGCTGATAAAGGGTTTAGTTTTTGAACTTAGCTTGTAGTACAC
>MWWA01000408.1_pt1 | contig 11329 bp, 10 predicted proteins | sample 1047341 | NCBI WGS metagenome assembly MWWA01 (sample SAMN06349978, study PRJNA376086) | soil metagenome | isolation source: MS5-1 sample Antarctic (ecotone) soil | place: Antarctica | collected 2015-01-13
AAAACTTGGGGCGACGGTTTTATCAAACCGGACGTTTGGATAAAGACAATTTACAACAGCTATTCGATGGATATAAAAAATATGAAAAAGTAAAAATAGCCTGACAAAAAAGCCGTGAGTTTAGTTTCTTACGGCTTTTTTTATATTCATTTATTTCAAATATAGAAGATGCGGAAGAAATAAAATCGGTTTGGAATATCGCCACCGAATTTATCGTGAATTTTTAGCAATTGAACCACCTTCTGATGACCTTGAAATCAAACTTTGAGTATGAAGTTTTTTCATGTTGGCTTTACAATCCAAAAACTAGAACCGAAAATCTAAATTCGATTATGCTTTCACTTCTCAAAATCAAAAACATCGCGCTGATTGACGAAATAGAACTTGAATTCGCCAACGGGTTAAATCTTTTGACAGGCGAAACGGGTTCGGGGAAATCGATTATTGTAGATAGTTTGGGCGCGTTGACGGGCGATAGGGTTTCGTCGGATTTGATAAAAGAAGGCGCGGGCGGGGCGCAAATCGAAGGGCTTTTTAATGTTTTTGCCGACGAAAATCTGCGGGCGATGTTTGAAACAAGCGGAATCGAGTTGGAAGAGAAGGGCGAAATTGATTTGATTGTCAGACGTGAACTTGCAACATCGGGGCGCAATCGGATTTTTGTTAATAACCAACTCGTTACCAATAATTTTCTCAAAAAAATCGGCGCGTTTTTGGCTGATATTCATGGGCAAGGCGAACAAGCCGCCCTTTTTAATCCGTCAACGCATCTTGAAATGTTGGACGAATACGCCGACTCGAAAACTTTGCGCGAAGGTGTGGCGAAGAAATATAAAGAGTTGGCACAGATTCATAAAGAAATCGAAAACTTGCGGACGGACGAAGCGCAAAAACTTCAACTGCTCGATATTTTGCAGTTTCAGGTTGATGAAATCAGAAAAGTAAATCTTAATCTCGGCGAAGACGAATCGCTCGAAGAAGAAAAACGGCGTTTGAACAATGTCGAAAAACTCTCGACTTTGAGCGACGAAGCGTATCTGTTTCTTTACGAAAACGAAGAAGCGACGATTGCGACATTGAACAAAGCGGCAGAGCGCATTACGGAATTGACCGAATACGAATCGAGTTTTCGGGAATATGCGGAAGGCTTGCAGACGGCGCAGGCGGTTTTGGAAGATTTGGCGATTTCGGTGCGCGATTTTCGCAACCGTTTGGAATTTTCGCCTGAAAGATTGGAAGAAATCGAAAGCCGTCTGGCGGAAATTGCGCGGCTGAAACGCAAATACGGCGGCACGATTGACAGCGTTTTAGAACATTTTGCAGAATCGGAAGAACGCTTAAAAAATATCGAAACCGCCGAGTTGCGCGAAAAGGAATTGAGCAAAAAACTAGCGAAAACGCGGGAAGATTATCTGAAAATCGCCCGCGAACTTCACGAAAAGCGCGTTACGTCGGCGCGAAAATTCGAGAAAGAAATTGAAAAAAATCTGAAAGCCGTCGCCCTCGAAAAAGCGCGTTTTGAAGTGCGGATAAATGCGGACAAATCAAACGACAAATCTTTTACGGCAAAAGGTTTTGACCAAATCGAGTTTTATTTTTCGGCAAATCCGGGCGAATCGGTCAAGCCGATTGCCAAGGTCGCTTCGGGCGGCGAAGCGTCGCGCCTGATGTTGATTGTGCAGACGACGGCGAAACTTTCCGAATCTGAGAAAGCGATGGTTTTTGACGAAATTGACGCGGGAATCGGCGGACGAGTCGCCGAAGCCGTCGGTTTGAAGTTGAAAGAATTGGCGAAAACGCAACAAGTTTTGTGCGTAACGCACCAACCGCAAATCGCGTCTTTGGCTGACCAACATTTTGTCGTCGAAAAAGAAACCGTCAAAAATCGAACGCTGATTCGCGTCAAACAATTGAACGAAATCGAACAAGTCGAAGAAATTGCCCGAATGTTGACCGGCGCACAGATTACCGAAACGGCGCGGCAACACGCGAGGGAAATGTTGGAAATGGTAAATCGCTAATTGTTAATGGTTAATTGTTACAGATTTACGATTAACAATTGACCATTAACAATTAACAACTAACCAATCTATGAAATCAGAAATTTTAGCCAAAGTCATTCGCGGCGGAACGGTTGAATCAATTCATCGCGGACATTTAATTGTGGTGGACGGCGATGGAAACACGCTTTTCGCTCTTGGAAACCCTGAAACTGTAACCTTTTTTCGTTCTTCGGCAAAACCGTTTCAAACGATTCCTTTTTTGACTAGCGGCGCGGCTTCCGTCTTTGGCTTTTCGGAAAAAGAAATCGCTCTGGCTTGCGGTTCACATTCGGGCGAGAAAATGCACACCGAAGCGGTTGAAAAAATGCTGGAAAAAATCGGTTTGAGCGAAGCCGATTTGCGTTGCGGAACGCATCTTGCGTTCAGCGAAAAACGCGCCGAAGAAATGATTCGCACGGGCGAGAAGCCGACACAACTGCATAACAACTGTTCGGGCAAACACGCGGCAATGCTCGCGTTTGCCAAACACATTGGCGCGGATTTGAATAATTATGATTTGCCTGAACATCCGATTCAGCAGACGATTTTGCAATGCGTTTCCGATTTTACCGACATTTCGACAGATGAGATAAAAATCGGCATTGACGGTTGTGCCGCGCCAAATTTTGCGCTGCCGATTTCTGCGATGGCAAAAAGTTTTGCACGGCTCGTTTTTCCGCCCGAAAGTTTTAATAAAGAATTGCGCGAAGCGTGTCGGATTGTCGTGTCGGCGATGATGAATTGCGCGGAAATGATTGGCGGCAGCGAAAGGCTTGACACAATGATTATGCAGAGTTTGCGCGGACAAGTTATCTCGAAAGTCGGCGCAGACGGCGTTTATGTGGCGGGAGTTTTGCCGTCGCCACAATGGAAAACGGGTTTAGGTATCGCCTTCAAAATCGAAGACGGCGACGACAAACGCGCCCGTCCGGTTGTCGCCGTCGAACTTTTGCGCCAACTTGGGATTTTAACTGATGATGCTCTAAAAAATGTTTCACCAATGGCGATAACCAATCGGCGCGGTGATTTGGTTGGCGAAGTTGTTTCAAGTTTTAATCTCGATATTTCGGAAAGGTTTTGATGTAATTAGATTATTTATGATTTTTTTCTGTCAAACAGTTTAGAGTTTATAGTGTAAAGTTTATAGTTGGTGCGCCGAACTCTAAACTGTTTGACAGAAAAATCTTTTTATCCTCTCTAAGAAGCTGCGCGGGAAACTCGGAAGATAAGTGAAAATCAACCAAATTATAAATTATAAATTCTACATTTTTAATTAACTGACAGAAAAACTGCCGCTTTAGATTGAAAAATAATGAAGAATTTATAATTTATAATTTAGAATGGACGCTTTTCGACACTTCGTTGTTAGTTTCCAAACAGCTTCTAAGCTCGACTTTATCCAAATCAGGTAACAAAGCAGAGCGTTTCTGTCAGGCATTCCAGATATGGACGGGGTATTTTTATCATCTCCACAAAACCATTCCACTATTTTCTTCGGTGCCGCTTCGGTTCGGTTGCAGAGCAAGGCTTACGTTTCAAATTTTCCGAACGGGTCTCGAATTATCACCCACCGCATTGGCACGGCTTCTTTGCCAACGTGATACCAGACGCATTTGCCGCTCACGATTTCTATTTTTCGCTTCGCTTCGCCATACCACTGCTTGATTGTGACCATTTTCCATTTCGTGTTTGGATTTCCAATGATCGCTTGCAAAGTTGGTAATCGTTTGCCTTTCTTACGTCCGCGTCCCAGTTGTCCTTTCCTTCTCGCCGTCGCCTTCCGATATAATGCCGCATCAAGGCGCAATCTGGAAACCATCGCTCGCTTTATCTTTGACCGCATTTAACAAATCTATCGCCGCATAACTGCTATCACCGACAAACACTAATTCCAACTGTGGCAACCACCGCTTGATCAATAAAATCGCTTGTCGCGCCCGCCTCGTCAACTTGCGATGCCGAATCCCGCGCTCTTTATCGTATCTTTCCGATGGACACAAAACGGTCAAAAACGGCAATGCCCACACCTTTCTGGCAAACTTTACTTCCGTTAAGAGCATAAACGAGAGCCATCTCAATCCGCTTGTTTTGACAAAAAACGATTTGCCCGCGCCGCACCGCATCCCGATAAATGCCTTTGGCTTTAATGCGCTTGCCGCGTCTTCTTTCAATCGTGTCATCGAATCCGATGACTAGCTCGTCCGTTAAGCCAAAGACTTTAATCAACAGATTTAACACGCATCTTTGAGCCACCCAAACAACTCCACTCAGCCCGACCCAAAACCCGATGATAGTTCTGAAAATGCTTCTCTTGGCTTAAACCCATCACTCGCAGAGCGTTGGCAACGGTGCGCGAAGCAGGCGAAAGAATCGCTCCCGTCACCAAAACTTTGACGCGGTTGAAAACCGGCTTGGAAAAAAGCGGCGCAAATGCTATAACAAAATTCATCAGTTCACAGGACATATTCAGTTTCCTTTTTCGTGGTTGAAATAGTAAAACTTAATTGTCCTGCGAACTGTTTTCAAATATCAAATTGGATAAAGTCGAGCTTAGAATTTGAAGAACTCATCTCAAAATTGCGCCTTTATAAACGGCGATGTCCGAGCCTTTGGCAAGTAAAATCGTTTTGGGTTCGGTTTCGGTTAGAAAACCGAATTTGCCGCCGTAGGTGAAATCGAAATCAACGTCAATCTCCGCGTAATTTATATCAAGTAAGTTCCATTTCGGATGCTCGACTTTGTATTCGTCTGTGCGGTTTGCGCCGCGCCGTGTGTAGCCCCAATAATGTTCGATGATAAATTCGCCGTGTGAATCGTCCGCCGGAACGCCGAGTTCCGCGCCTTTTTCGACGTGAACGCGGTTGGTTATCTCGCCTCGCTTCCAAATATAAGTCAACTCTTTTTCAGTTTGCTGATGCGACAGCTTCCAAGTTTCGTAAGGTTCGCCATAAAAGGTGCGGGCAACCAAAGCAATTGCGCGACGCGGGACGATTTCTTTGATAAAACAAACGCCGCGTTTTATCTCGTCTTTCGTTTCGCACTTGACATAAAAGCGCAGATTTACTTCTTCAAAATTTATATGCCAAGGAATTTTGAAACCTAAAACCCGCGTTTCGACAAACTGAAAAGCGACGAGGCTGACGTAACATTCGCCATTCCAAAAATCGAGCGTCGTTCCATTCGGCACAAACTCCTGCAAAAGGTTCGGTTCAACCGCATAGTTCGCCATAATCAAATCGAGCCATTTCGCCGTTAAGAATTTTTTCATCTGTTTGGTTCACGCATTTTCTTGAGCCACCACCGCAAACCGACAAAAAGAAAACGCCAATCTTTGAAAAATTCGGGCGGTTTACCTTCAAAATAATGTCCGATAAATTGGAGAATCCAACCTATGACGAAAAAGGAAACGGGCAAAATCCAAAAGCCTTTGATAAAAACAGCCGCCACAAAAAACGGTACGGACAGCGCAATCATCGGAATTCCGATAGTATGTGTCAGTTTATTTATCGGATGCCGATGCGCTTCCGCATATTCATCTATCCATTCGTCCCAAGGTTTATTGCCTAACATAGATTTTTCCTCCTTTAGTTTGGGTTTCATCTTACACCGAATTTGCTTGCTCCCGTAGCGCGTCCCTTTTTCCGTTGGAATCACGATTATATTATGAACGCCGGCGGCGCAGGTTTGGCGCGAAAGTTAGATTGCCGATTACTTGAAAATTGATTTATTCATCAATCCGCACTTCGACTTAATGACGGAAACCTTCCGCCATTTGCGTTTCAGAGTTTTGTGAAATGTTCTCAAGCAGCGGCGGCGATTTATAAACGTCGCTCTATATTTGATATATCAAGGTCGAGCGCGATTTATGAAAATCAAGGACAAGGATAAGGCACACAACAACCATTACAATCAAAGTAACCGTCCGGACAGCCGGCACCTGGACCAGAACCCATACTTGTTTGATATTTTACTATTATCGGCATCAGTGCCTGTTCAAGTTCCTCCGCCCGCGCTATTCTTTTTGCCTCGTCTTTGTCTTTCAAGCAATAACGCAATGAGGTTATCTCCATTCCGTCAAGCACAGTTCTCAGTCGGGCATATGCCTTTAGAAAATCGCCCGAACTACTGTCTTCCGTCACAGTTTCCATTTCTGTCATTTGTTTTTCTCCTATTTGAAATTTCCAATCGTTGAAATTACTTGCCAATTGGCTTGTTTGCCGTAGTAGAGAGTCTTGCCGTCGGGAGCGAAGGAAAGACTCGAAAAATAAACGCGGGCATCGTTACTGCTGATGAGCGTTTTTGCCGTTGTGCCGCCTGTCAGCGACAATGTTTGAATGACATTGTTGCCGTTGTGCCGCGCAACAAAAGCGAGCGTTGTGCGGTCAGGCGAAAGTTGGATGTTTTGAAAATACACCTCTTTGGCGGTAAAAAGCAAGCGCGGTGCAGTGCCGTCAACCGAAATTTGTAAAAAATTTACATTAACGGGCAAAGTTTGCAGGTCATCGCCGGTTTCAACCGATTTGAAAATCAGTTCATTTGCCGACGGCGACCAGCCGATTAACTGCACGACTGCATCGGATTGATAAATCTGACCGATTTTCCCGTCCGCCCACAGCCAGACACTCCAACGTCTTTTACCCTGACTGTCGGGTGAAAATCCCGTCCAAGCAATTCGGTTGGCATCGGGCGAGAAAAGCGGATTTAAAAAGCGCAGATTTTTATCTTCGTTGTTAGATAATTGTATATCGCCCGTGTCGTCAACTGCCGTTTGCCACACATTCGAGAAACCGTTGCGGTCAGCGCAATAAATCAAGGACCGGCTGTCGGGCGACCATTGATAATCTTTCTGAAAACGATTAAAGGGCAATATTGTAAAACCGCCGAAAAAAACACTATCGCTCGTTAATATCCGCGCATCGCCGCCTGTGGCGGATGTCAGCCAAAAATTGTTTTTCCCGTCAATAAAGCGCAGAAACGCGATATGATTTCCGTCGGGCGACCATTGCGGATTAAAGCCGTCGGCGGCAAGTTCAATCCGATGATTATCGCCGCCGATTTTTTGCGCGACTATCAAACTATTGAGCAATTTATCGCCGACGCTGGCACGCCGTGCCGCTTGATAAACGAGCGTTTCGCCGTTTGGCGCAACGTCCTGCCAAAACTCTGCGCCGATATCCGAAGTCAGTTGGAATTCTTTTCCGTCGGCGAGATTTGCGCCCCATAAATCCGAATCGTCTTTGGTGGATTGATAAAGAATTCTTGCGCCGTCCGCCGAAATATCCGAAACATCGCTGTCGTTGTCGCTAAAAGTCAACTGCACGTTAGGTTGTCCGTCAAGAAAAGCCAGACAGATTTGCTTAACGCCGTTGCGGTTTGAATTATAAATTAAGCGCCGTCCGTCGGGATGCCAAACGGGTTTGCCGTCTTCGTAAGCGTCGTCCGTTAAGCGCGTCGGATTCGCGCCGTGAACATCGGCTTTCCATAAATCTTTCCGCCCGTCTTTTTTGTCGCCATAGACGATTTGCTTCTCATCCGGCGAAACATTGAAATCACGCCGAACGGCTTGCGATTCGTCGAAATTCGTCAGTTTCGTCATCTGCTTTTGGGCAACGGCAAGCGCGTAAAGATTTTGCCTGACCTCAAAATAAATAGTTGCGCCGTCTTTCGACCACGAAATTAATTGACCGCGCCCGTCAAGCGGCGCGAGCAAAACGGAAGAACCGCCGAGCGCGGGCATCGTCCAGATTCCTCTGCGTCCGCCGCGGTCTGAAAAATAAGCGATAGTTCCGCCGTCAGGCGACCAAATCGGACTTCTGTCATCAGCATCGTCTTGTTTGCGCGTGAACGCTTCGCCGCCGCCGATTTGTTTGAGCCAAATACTGTTTTTACCGTTTTTGACGGCAACAAACGCTATCAGTTTTCCGTCCGGCGAAAAACGCGCCCGATTTAAACTATCCTCGCCCAAATCGCTTTTCCAACTCGTAATCTGCGACGAAACCAACGATGCCAAATTCATCTGCGCCGACGGCGGACTTTGCCGCGCATACCAGAGGGAAAAACCGACCAATAGCAGAAGTGCAGAAACTCCTAACCACAGCCAGCGACGACCTGTTTTCGGCAAAAAAGCAGGTTCGGTCAATACTCCGGTTTGTCTTTGTTTCGATATTGAGCCGCTGCTTGAAAATAAACCGACACTAATCGCCTTTTTGTCGGCATTCAGTTCGCTCTGCACAATTTTCAAATCGGACAATAAATCTTTGACGGTTTGATAGCGTTCATCGAGGTCTTTGCCGAGAGTTTTGTTGATAATATGTTCGAGTTCAATCGGCACTTCGGGAGCGTGAGGCGCAATGGTCGGTGTTTCATTTTTCAAAATCGCCGCCATCACATCGCTTTTCGTTTCGCCCATAAACGGAGCGCGTCCCGTAATCATTTCATAAAGCACCACGCCGAAACTCCAGATGTCGGTTCGCGCATCGGTTATTTTGCCGCGGGCTTGTTCGGGCGACATATAGGCGGCAGTTCCCATTATCATTCCGGGCAAAGTCAAATGATATTCCTGCGTCGGTGCTTCGGGGTCAATCTCGCTCAATTCGGACGGAATACCGGTTTGTTTGGCTAAACCAAAATCTAAAACTTTTACTAAACCATCCGGACGGCGCATAATATTTTCGGGTTTGATGTCCCGATGAACAATGCCCGCGTCGTGTGCCGCCGTCAATGCCGAAGCCGTCTGAATCGCAATGTCGAGCGCGTCTTCTAAAGTCAGCTTTTTGCTTTTGAGAAGACTTCGCAAGGTTTCGCCTTCGACAAATTCCATTGCGATATAACACTGCTGTTCGTTCAATTCGCCAATCTCGTAAATCGTTACAATATTCGGATGATTGAGCGGGGAAGCCGCCCGCGCTTCTTGTTTGAAACGCCGCAAAATTTCCTCATCTTTGCACTGTGCATCATTGAGTATTTTGATAGCGACTCGGCGATCCAGTTTAGTATCCTGTGCCAGAAAAACCTCGCCCATTCCACCAACGCCGAGCGCGGAAACCACCTTATAATGACTAATTTTACTGTCAGCCGAAATCATATTATGACCAAAAAATTTTAGCACAGTCTTTGCGGAAACTCATCGAATTCTTCGACATTATTTTTGTTTCTGTAACTATTTCGGTATCTTTTTTGAGCATTTTGATTCGGCAAAAAAGTTCAGAGTTACGCCTTGAGGCGTGAGAATCCGTGATATTCTCACGCCTCAAGGCGTAACTCTGAACGCACTAACCTAAATCGCCTGAAAAATAATCGTTACTGCGAGAAACCAACTTTTCTCAACAACTCCTGAAAGCGCGGGTCGTCGCGCAACGGGTCGAGGCGCGGGTCAACTTTGAGCAGCGTCATAAAGTATTCGCGGTTTTCGTAAGATATATCAATTCGTCAAACGCCTTGTCTTTTTCGCCGAGTGCCGCGTGGAATGTTCCTACGATATAAGCCGATGGATTGGAAAGTTTGCGGTCTAACTATTTTTTTACCGCGTGATAGCATTAAATTTATCCTCCAACTAAAACTTTAATCGTAAAACTTCAAAACTATTCCGTAATCTGTGGTATATCCACAGATTTATATTTTGGGCTGTTTTTATGTATTCGTTTAGTGAACTTTCGGTTAAATTATATTTTATCTAGCCGGTTTTGGAAAACTCACCGGACTTTTATTGCCGTCTTTATCAACCGCCCGGACCCCAAAAAAGAAATTGTCTTTCGACATAGCTTTCAGAGTATAACTCGTAACGTTACCGACAAAAACCGAGTTTGTCCAAACCGCGTCCGTCGTTCCGCGCCAAACGACTTCGTAACCCTCCAAATCGTTTTCCCGATTCGCGTCCCATTTTAATTCCGTGTCGTTGGTCAGTTTCGATGTAATCAAACCGACGGTTTTCGGCTTCGCGGGCGCAAGTGCCAAACTTGCCAGACTCGCCGCGTTGATGCGCGTAACATTGGCAATATACCCAAAATCTACAAACTCCGGCAAATCGCCATATTGAATATTATTTTCCGTGCGGACGTTTTGATGTTGATGCGTATAATCTTCGTGCGTTTCGGTAAATCTCACGGCGGTAAATCCGCGCTCCAGAAACGGAATATGGTCGCCGCCACGCCCGTATCTGTCGCGCCGATAAATCATCTGCACACTAAATTTCGGCGAATACTTGTCGGCAACTTCTTTGATATATCTCGCAAGTTGGCGCGAAGCCGAATCATTTTCGCCGCCGACGCTTCTTCTGACAGCGGCTTCTTGTTCGGTTTCGTTTGACGGAACGCCTTCGCTAAATACGCGCACCGAATTTCTGTCCGCCGCGTTTTTATAAGAAGTTACGCCGCCGATAATGTCGTTGGTGAACATCGCTTCGATGTCCATTTTGTTTTGCTTTGCCTGTTCAGCAAAATACGCCGCGCCTAAAAGTCCTTGTTCTTCGCCCGGCACCGCCATAAAAATTATCGTCGCGTCAAATTTTCGTTTTGACATCACCCACGCCATTTCAATGACGGCGGCAGTTCCCGAAGCGTCGTCATTCGCGCCCGGCGCATCGCATTTCGCATCTGTCGGCGACGAACACATCGAATCGTAATGTCCCGAAACGACATAAATTCTTTCAGGATTTATCGTCCCGCGCAAAGTAGCGATGACATTGGTTAGATTCGTCGGTTCTGGTATTCGATTAGCTTTCGGCTGCAAGAAAGTTTGCTTTTCAACCTGTAAACAATTTCCGCAATCCGCGCTGATTTTTTGAAACTCCGCAAAAATCCAATCCCGCGCCGCACCGATTCCGCGCGTCGGATTGTCTTGCTCAGACAAAGTGTTCCGCGTCCCAAAAGAAACGAGTTTGCGAATATCGCTTTCGATGCGTTTTGCCGAAACTTCCTTCAGCATTTTAGTAATTTCAGCATTTGGCTTTTCTTTTGATTTTTGAGCAAGAGAATTTGCCGCCAAAACCCAAAGACACAGCAATAACATAATAAAAAATCTTAGTTTCATAGTTTTTGAATTGTCGAAAAAAAAATTAGTTATAGATTATCACAAAGCAAGCCGGAAATTTGCATACAACTATTTTAGTTTTTATTTGAAAAATCGGAAAGATTATTGAGAGTTTCTATTGAATTCGATACGCCTTATCTTTCCACACAATAAGAACCGTTCCGCCCAGATTTTCTACGATAACGCGCAAATCTTTGTCGAGTTTTTTATACTCGTTTGTGCCGCGAGTGAGGTTGATTGTGCTTTGTCCGTTGTAAGCC
>MWWA01000409.1_pt1 | contig 11329 bp, 9 predicted proteins | sample 1047341 | NCBI WGS metagenome assembly MWWA01 (sample SAMN06349978, study PRJNA376086) | soil metagenome | isolation source: MS5-1 sample Antarctic (ecotone) soil | place: Antarctica | collected 2015-01-13
GCCTTTTAACCGGTAGTTTAAACGCATGCCTGCTATTTACTATCTTTAAAATATGATCCTGCGCCTCCTTATATGTTGCCTGCTCCCGCTACCCATCTTTGCACAGCAGATTACCGGCATCTGGACAGGAACACTCACCACCGAAAATGCATTAGTGCGGTATGAATTGTCCATTTCTGAAAATAAAAATGGCTTATCGGGTTATTCGCTCTCCATATTCACTTTCGATGGCGTTGAAAATATCGGCGTTAAAGAAATCACCCTGAAGAAAAAAAAGGATTATTATTTCCTGGAAGATCATGACCTGGTATATGACAATTACACTACCCGCGGCCGCCGCGTGATGTTAACGGGTAAATTAAATATTGATTCTACAAATTCAGGATTGGCGCTCACAGGGACCTTCAGTACCCGATCTATGGATTTCAGGGCGCCCAACCAGAATAATTTAAAAGGCGATATCCGGCTGCAAAAACAAACTGATTTTATGGAATCAGGTTTGCTTGCACAACTGGAAGCCCTGAACCTGCAGGAATCACTAAGTTATATGTCATCCCCCATTAAAAAAATGGAGCAGGCGCCAACCGATCCCGCACAAAAAATCATTTTTCAAAAAATAGAAAATGAGAATTCGGTAGCATCATCTCCTCTTATTGTAAAAGATATACCGGCAATTAAAATAGAAGAAACAAATGAAGATGTTGCTGCAACCATTAAAACAAAACCAGTACAAACCACCATTGCTGCAAATGAAAAACCGGTTTCCCCTCCAATGGTTGCAAAAACCAAAGAACCAATTGTAAAAAAAGAAACAACTAAAGCCAGCAAACCGGTTATCGCTAAAAATGCCGAACCCGCTAAACAAACTCCGGCGAAAATAGAGGAAGCGGTCATCACCAAAACCATTGAACCAGTTAAAAAAGAAACGGTATCAACGATTCCATTGCCTGTAAATAATTTTCCGGATGCCACACTTGTCGCTAATTCGGCTAAAGAATTTTCCAATCGCGAAACAGAAATTATCCGCAACGTATTTTTTACTGGCGACAGCCTCGTCCTCCGGTTATATGATAATGGAGAAGTCGACGGTGATATCGTCAGCGTTTTATTGAATGGGCAAGTTATTATGCCCCATGTAAAATTGATTGCAAGAGCCATCACCCAAACCATTTACATAACACCGGAAATGGGAGACAAACTGGAGCTGGTTATGTATGCAGAAAACCTGGGAAGTCTTCCACCCAATACCGGATTACTAACGATCCAGGATGGCGAAGAAAGATATTCTGTAAATTTTTCCGGTGACTTTCAAAAAAACTCCGCAATCATTCTTACAAGGAAAAGATAAGGAATAATAATTGTCCCGGTTCATCTCAAAACATTGGAGGTTAAGACTCTATAAATGCCCTTTTATTCTGTTAAACATATTGATTTTATTGCCAGGAAAATGATTCAGATTTCTATACTTTTTTCCACATCCTCTTGTAATGGCATGAATTTTTAACGTTGAATTCTGCATTAATTTATTTTAAAAAACATTTTATGGCAGAGCTTGATGTACAACCAAAGAAAAAATCGGTATTACCATGGATCTTAGTCGGATTGATCGTACTGGCCCTTATAGCTTTCTTTTTATTAAGAAATACGGATCTGGTGGATGATGTTACGGACGAGACCATTTTTAATGATTCTGTAAACAGGACCACCGATACGGTGAACCCGACAATGGATTCCCCTAACCGGCTTGCCGACACTACGGCGTTGCGTTAATCTTTGTAAAAATTGTTTTTAATAACTCTTTTAAAATAATACTACTATGGCATCAGATAAAAAAAACAGGCGCCTGCAGGAATTGCGGGGCAGTGATTTTGAAATTTCAGAAGGACAACCGGATATCCGGGGCTGGGAAGTACTGGATACTGAAGCCCGGAAAATAGGCCGTGTAAAAGAATTGATCTTTGATGTGCGTGACCGAAAGGTTCGTTATATGGCAATTGACGTTGCCCATAATAAAGAACTGCAATTAGAGGACCGGTTGGTTTTGGTTCCTATCGGACTTGCGCAACTGGATCATCCCAATGATGATGTTATTTTACAGAATGTAACTCCCTTCCAATTAAGAGCGCTTCCACGTTATGATGATGATTTGCTTGGTGCGCAGGTAGAAAGGGACATCAGTATGGTTTTTGGAAGAGAATTCACAGGATCTGGTTCTAATACAGCTACCGGATCTGGTTCTAATACAGCTGCTATGGCTGGTACAGGAGCGGCTGGACTTGCAGGAGCATCTACCGGAAGTTTTTCAAATGAGAATGATGTGGATGCTGATTTTTATAAGCATGAATTTTTTAACGACCAGAATATGTACCGCAACCGGCCCGAGAATACCCGTACGGAAAGCCCTTCGAACCAGGAATATTTTGGCAATGAAAATACAAGGCGTAATAACGAATCTGAAACTGAAAGACAATCCGAAAGTCTTGCAGCATCCGATAAACGGCATTATGATGATAAAGATGAAGACAGGATCCGTAAAGAAGTTCGGGAAAAAGACAGGGAGGCAGCCATGCTGGCCGCGACAGATAAACGAAACAGGGATTATGATGATGAAGAGCGACTGAGAAAAGATAGGGACCAGGAGCGGCAATCAGAAAGTCTTGCAGCATCCGATAAGCGGCATTATGATGATATAGATGAAGACAGGATCCGTAAAGAAGTTCGGGAAAAAGACAGGGAGGCAGCTATGCTGGCCGCAGCAGATAAACGAAACAGGGATTATGATGATGAAGAGCGACTGAGAAAAGATAGGGACCAGGAGCGGCAATCAGAAAGACTAACAGCATCGGATAACCGCGATTCAATAAATGAAGATCGCATTCGCGAAGAAGAAAGGATCCGGGAAGATGAAAGACGCAAAATCCGCGAAGAAGAAAGTCTGAGAGCCGGCAGGCTTGAAAGACAGCGGAATGAAACGGATGAAGAATATTTGAGGCGTATTAAAAAAGACCTGGAAGACAATAAGCGCTAATCAATATATCGAACGCAGGTTTATGTGAAGCAACCGGCTGAAGATTTGGTGAGTAAAGTATAAACCTGCGTTCACTTTTTTTAAAAAGCCTTTTTTACAAGAAATATAAAAAGTAGCTTTCTATTTAATTTTAAATATGAAAGCTATTTTTTTGCTCCTCCCTATTTTTTTCATTGCCGGTTGCAAACCCACCCGTTCCATTCCTGTTTCAGCTACAGCCAAAAATAATCAACAGCAATTCTGGAATCAGTTAGAAAAAATTTGCGGAAAATCTTTCGCAGGCGAGGTGATTGCAGCCCCGGCTAATGATACAACTTTCAAAAATAAATCGCTGGTAATGCATGTGCGCAGTTGTACTGACAAAACCATTTCTATTCCATTCATGGTAGGCGATGATCATTCCCGAACCTGGGTGTTTAGCCGGGAAGGTGATCTGCTTCAACTGAAACACGATCACCGCCATCCCGATGGTACGGAAGACAGCATTACGCAGTATGGCGGAATGACCACCAATACCGGCTTATCAACATTACAGGTATTTCCTGCGGATCAATTTACCACCCAATTATTACCAGCAGCCGCCAACAATGTTTGGTGGGTTGAACAGGTGGAAGGAAAATATTTTACGTATAACCTTCGCCGTGTGGGAACCGATCGATGGTTCAGTGTGCGATTCGACCTGAGCAAAGAAATGGAAACACCTCCCGCTCCATGGTGATTTTAATATAATATAGTTTTTCTTTAGGCTTTTAAATTTCATTTCAATTTTACGATGTTTAAAAAAAGCAATGCTTAAATTAGTGGCTTATGAAATATTTACTGGTAATACTTTCATTCTTTTTTATTTCTGCTACCGATCCAACCGGTGGTTTCAAACGCATATTTAATGGCCGTGACCTGGCCGGGTGGACCATTCATGGAACTGAAAAATGGTATGTTGAAAACCGGGAACTGGTTTGTGAAAGCGGGCCCGATAAACAATACGGATATTTATCAACCAATAAAAAATATAAAAACTTTATTCTTCAATTGCAATTCAAACTGGAAGCCAATGGTAATAGTGGTGTCTTTATCCGGTCGGATATTGAAGGCACAAAGATCAGTGGCTGGCAGGTAGAAGTAGCGCCGGCCGATCATCATACCGGGGGTATTTATGAATCGTATGGCCGCGGATGGATGATCAAACCATCACCCGAAAAAGAAAAAATATTAAAACCTAATGACTGGAATGATATGCGTATTGAAGTGGTGGGTGATAAAGTAACCACCTGGTTAAACGGGCAGCAAATGGTTCAACTTGAAGATGAAAAAATTGGGCAGGCCAATGGATTTATTGCATTGCAGATTCATGATGGCGGCGGCATTAAAGTTCGCTGGAAGAATATCCGAATAAAAACACTGCAATAAAAATTACTTATTTATAATGAATATTTATGAAAGATAATGCCGGATCATCCAGAAGAAAATTTTTAAAATCATTTGCTGCATCCACAGCGGCTGTTGCTGTGGGTTCCAATATATTGGCCGCAGAAAAAAACCGTTCCGTATTTCAATGGTTGAACAGAACGCCCGGAACTGCCAATGACAATATTAATATTGCATTGATCGGCGCAGGTGGCATGGGTGTACAGGATGCCATTACCGCATTACAGGTACCCGGAACCAAATTAGTGGCTGTTGCCGATCTCTATGATGGCCGACTTGCAGAAGCCAAAACACGCTGGGGAAAAGATATTTTCACCCATCGGCATTACAAAGAAATTTTGAATCGCAAAGATGTAGATGCGGTCATCGTGGCCACACCCGATCACTGGCATCAGCAAATTTCCATTGATGCCATGAAGGCGGGGAAACATGTGTATTGTGAAAAGCCCATGGTACATTCCATCGGTGAAGGACCTGCCGTAATTAAAGCCCAGAAGGAAACAGGCAAAGTTTTCCAGGTGGGCAGCCAGGGCGTTTCTTCTTTGGGCAATGAAAAAGCCAAAGAATTATTGAAAGATGGAGCGATTGGCGAATTGAATTATGCAGAAGGTTTCTGGGCCAGACATTCACCCATCGGCGCCTGGCAATATTTAATTCCGGAAGATGCATCACCGGCTACGGTTGATTGGGAAACTTATATCAGCAATACCACCAAAAGACCGTTTGATGCAACCCGTTTTTTCCGTTGGAGAAATTACCGGGATTATGGAACCGGCATGTCGGGCGATCTGTTTGTGCATCTTTTTTCCAGTCTTCATTTTATAACGGATTCTTTTGGACCCAACAAAGTGTATGCATCGGGTGGACTTCGTTACTGGAAAGATGGCCGCGAAGTGCCTGATGTTTTACTGGGTACATTCGATTATCCGCAGGCACAGGCCCATCCTGCATTCAATTTATCCTTGCGTTGCAATTTTGTGGATGGTACCAGCGGCACTACATATTTAAAATTAGTGGGCAGCGAAGGTTCCATGGATGTTACCTGGGATGATGTTACTTTGAAAAGAAATAAATCAGTGGCCAGCGATGATCCTTTTTATATTGAGCAAATGAAGAAAGCGGGCAAACAAGTCAGTGACCGCAAGCGTATATTACCGCCGCAGGAGTATACCTTTGCTGCGGAAAAAGGATATATGGGCGGACCTTACGATCATTTTGTAAACTTTTTTAACGCCATTCGCAACAATGGAAAAGTTACGGAAGATGCTGTATTCGGTTATCGTGCAGCGGCACCCGCTTTATTATGTAATGACAGTTATAACCAGGACTCCTCCATTTTATGGAACCCTGAAAAAATGCAACTTGTAAAAAAATAAAACATGATTAAAAAAATAAACCTCTTTGCCGCTTTCATCATTTTAAATTTAGTAATGGCATCCTGCGGTACTGCAGCGGATAACGAATTGACAGTTGACGATTCAACATTTTATAAAATGGTAAATGAAAATGATTCTACGCAGTGGGTTAGCTTGTTTGACGGGCAAACCCTGAATGGCTGGCATGGCTTTAATAAAACTGCCAAAGTTGATAACTGGATGATTGAAGACAGTGCGCTGGTTTGCCTGGGTGCTGCCATTGGTGATACAGGCGGTGACCTGGTGAGCGAAAATGAATATGGAAATTTTGAACTGGTATGGGACTGGAAAATGACCAAAGGCGGCAACAGTGGTGTGATGTATCATGTGGTGGAAGATGCTAAATACAAAGCACCTTACGAAACGGGCCCGGAATACCAGATGATAGATGATGATAATTTTGAGGATAAACTGGAAAACTGGCAAAAGACCGGTGCCAACTACGCTATGAATGTTCCCAATAATTTAAAAAAAGTAAAGCCTGTTGGCGAATGGAACAGGAGCCGGATAATTTTTAATGATGGACATGTAGAGCATTGGTTGAATGGAGAAAAAATAGTTGAATTTGAAGCCTGGACCGAAGCCTGGGAGAAAGAAAAAACAACCGGCAAATGGAAAGATTTCCCGGATTATGGGAGCGCCAAAAAAGGTAAGATCGCCTTACAGGACCACGGCCATAAAGTGTATTTTAAAAATATCAGGATTAAAGAATTGTAGGAGAGAATGAAAAAGTGAAATGTAAAAGATCCCGCAGTGTGCGGGATTTTTTTTGTGATGAATTTTTCATCCTCAATATGCGATAAGCATATAACGTCCGATCTTAAACATCGTAGTTTATTTTTTTTGGCAATTCAATTTAACTTATAACATGCTCATTAGCCGACTGTCATTAACTTGACACCATCTTTAAATACTTTACATTTGTAAACGTGGAAAAAATAGGGTTCATAGAGATAAGCATAACGGGTTCAAAAGGCAATCTTGACCTGTCTCCGGACAATTATGATATTCGGGAAATTATTTCTATTCTGGAAAATGCCGAAAATCTATTATATCCTGGAGATAAACGGGAAAGACCCACAATAAGTTATAAAATTGAGGAAGGTTCTGTAAAGCATATACTTAAAACATCAATTCAATATATCATAGGCTTCAATGCCATTATTGGGCAAATAAATCATGTTCAAAATATTGATTTCTTAGACCTTGGCACTGCAAAAGCATTTGAAAACATACAAGATATTGCAACAAAAAAGAACTACATCTTCAGCATCAAAACTTCACTTGATAACACTAACGAAGTAATAGTAGACAAGACATCACGTTTTTACAGGACCGAAGCGATATGGGCGGATGCTGAATTTTACTTTTATGGTAAAGTAACAAATGCAGGAGGGAAAGACAAGGCTAATATTCATGTTTTTACAGAAGAACTGGGAACGGTAAGAATTCAAACTCCGATTAGTTTTTTAGAAAAATATGATGAGAACTTACTTTATAAAACTTTTGGCATTAGAGCTACAGGAAAACAACAATCAGAAACGGGAGAGATTGATACATCAACCCTTTCGTTTATAGAACTGGTTGACTATTTTCCTAAGTATGATGAACAATATCTTAATGGCCTTAGAGAGAAAGCAAAAAAGTCATGGCTTGGTAATATTAATCCGGATAATTGGTTAAGAGAAATCAGGGGAGGCTATGACGCATAAAGCTGTATTACTTGATACCAGTTTCTTTCTTCGTTTTCTAAACGACGCTGATCCTTTATTTAAAAATGCAGATGGTTACTTTCGTTACTTCCTGCAACATGAAATCCATATGATGATTTCAACTATAAGCATTGCTGAATATTGTGTAGGAGGAGATGTTCATGAACTTCCATTAAAAAATTTACAGATTATTCCCTTTAATTTTGACCACGCCAAAAGAACAGGAGCGTTTGCAAAAATTGTGTTTCAAAATAAGGGAAAGCTTTTTTTAAAAGACAGGAATATTATCCCGAATGATACAAAGCTTTTTGCACAGGCAGATAATGAAAAAACTGTTGAATTTTATTTATCTTCTGATAGAGAAAGTCTTAAAATTTACAACCTTCTTAAACAAGAAACATCTCCAAAGTTTCAGTTTATTGATTTAAACGTTTCGTACCATCAAACATTTGGAGTTTTAGATCTTTAGAAAATTTAAATAGAGCTTAAAGCTCTCAGACAAGAAATCCAATTAGAGCTAATCAATTATGCATGTCCGTTAGGTTTCAACTTATTTTGCCAACAGCCACCTAAATCCTTTGTTCATAATCTACAGCCGTCTAATAAAAATCAGGCTTCGTTTTCGAAACGAAGCCTGATAATTGATTTATCATTCTGTTTTCATTTTAATCCGCGATTTTTACCAGTCTTAATATCTTACGCTCCTTGCCTTGCATTACTTCCATAAAATATACACCTGGCTTGTAATTTTCACCAATGGTAAATGTTGTATTGGCGCTGATGTTTTGTTTACTTTCCACCAATCTGCCTAAAACATCCATTACTTTAACTGTTACCGGCCTATCAAGATTACTTCGTGTGATAATGGAGAAATAATGCTGGCTGGGATTAGGTATAACCTTAATGGAAAACTTATCTGCCGCCTCGTATATTATTTCTGTTTGTTTTTTAGCGATCGTTTCAGGACTGCCATCGAGTATTGTAACAATGGCTCTTTTCTGACCAATGCCAGCATTAACAGGTTTGCTTAAAACCACATAAAACTGCTCCGTTGATTCCTGAATATTATCTATATCAATTTCAATATTGATTAATGCTGATAACGTGCCGGCCGGAATAGTTATAGTTCCACGTGAGGCTGTAAAATCTTTAGGTTTATTTCTATTGCCCTTACTTCTTGCCGAACCATCCGCGGTTTTATAATTAACAGTTACCGGAGCGTTATTATATCTTGTTAAACGCACCTTCAATACAGCGCTTCCCTCAGATTCATATACCGTAACATGATCAATAGAAACCAGCAGCTTATTATTACAACCTTCATCAGTCTGAACATCGCAATTTTCATCTATGTTATTTCCACAAATTTCTATTGAGCCCGGATTGATTGAAGCATCATTATCATTACAATCACCGCCCACAATTACATAACCTCCGGGAGCTGTACATGCCTGAACAGCATTGGCCAAATTTCCATAACCATCATTATCGGCATCAAGGTAGTATGTAATTTTTACCCCTTCATCAATATCTCCATCACAATCATTATCCTTGCCATCGCAAAGTTCTGGTGCTCCTGGATATACCGTGGCATCTCCATCATTACAATCGGTGTTATTAGATACATAACCAACAGGCGGTGAACATGAAATAATTGTAACTGCAGCATTACCATATTCATCGCCGTCACTGTCTTTGTAATAAGTATTCATGGAAAGACCTTCATCTATTTGCCCATTACAGTTATTATCTATATCATCACATACTTCTGTAGCACTCGGATTAATTGCTGCATTGGCATCATTACAATCGCCGCCACCTGTAAGACCAGTGTATTTATAACCTGTACCCGGAGAAGTACATGAAGTAACACCGGAACCGGTATAGTAACCATCATTATCTGCATCTAAATACCAAACAGTTGCTGGATTGATAGCTGCGTTGGTATCATCACAATCAGTATTATTCAATACATAGCCTGTTGGTTGAGAACATGTTTGTGTGCTGTTGGCTGCATCACCATAGCCATCACCATCATCGTCCCGATACCATGTGGTTAATCCTCCTTCATCTGTCTGCCCGTTACAGTTATTATCTATACCATCATCACATACTTCTGTAGCACCGGGGTTAACAGCAGCATTTCCATCATTACAATCACTGCCACCAATGATACCAGTGTATTTATAACCTGCACCCGGAGAAGTGCATGAAGTAACACCGGAACCTGTATAGTAACCATCGTTGTCTGCATCTAAATACCATACAGTTGCTGGATTGATAGCTGCATTGGTATCATTACAATCAGTATTGTTCAATACATAGCCTGATGGTTGAGAACATAATTGTGTGCTGTTGGCTGCATCACCATAGCCATCACCATCATTGTCTCTATACCATGTGATTACTCCTCCTTCATCTATCTGCCCGTTACAGTTATTATCTATACCATCACATACTTCTGTAGCACCCGGATTAATTGCCGCATTGGCATCATTACAATCGCCGCCACCTGTAAGACCAGTGTATTTATAACCTGTACCCGGAGAAGTACATGAGATAACACCGGAACCGGTATAGTAACCATCATTATCTGCATCTAAATACCAAACAGTTGCTGGATTGATAGCTGCGTTGGTATCATCACAATCAGTATTATTCAATACATAGCCTGTTGGTTGAGAACATGTTTGTGTGCTGTTGGCTGCATCACCATAGCCATCACCATCATCGTCCCGATACCATGTGGTTAATCCTCCTTCATCTATCTGCCCGTTACAGTTATTATCTATACCATCGCATACTTCTGTAGCACCTGGGCTAATTGCCGCATTGGCATCATTACAATCCCCGCCACCAATCATACCAGTGTATTTATAACCACTACCCGGAGAAGTACATGAGGTAACACCGGAACCTGTATAGTAACCATCGTTGTCTGCATCTAAATACCAAACAGTAGTTGGATTAATAGCTGCGTTATTATCATCACAATCAGTGTTATCAGATACATAACCCTCTGGCTTTGAAACTGCGGTTATGCTATTGTTAGCATCTCCATAGTCATCCCCGTCGCTATCCCTATACCAGATACTGGACCCGGTGCAGCCTTCATCTGTTTGTCCATCACAATCATCATCTACACCATTACCGCAGATTTCTTCACGGGCATATACTGTAACTGTAAAGCTGCACTTCTTACTTTCATTAGCAACAAGCGTGTAGGTAACAGTAGTGATGCCTTTATTGAATGCTTTACCGCTTGCCGAACCTGTTCCAATACCTGTAGTTTCTCCGGATAAAGTATAAGTGTAGGATAAACTTCCTGCTACTACAGGATTGATATTGTTAACAATAGCCGTACAAGTACCTGCATCTGTAGTCACCACAACATTAGATGGACATTTAATGGGTTCTCCAATCACAATGGAGGCTTCTCCAACAGTCTTCATTGCTTCTTCGTTGCCCACATTGTCGGTGGCAATGGTAAAGAAGCTATAGGTTTTACTTGGAGGACCGGTAAAGACTGTAGCCGTATCTTTTATACCTGATTCGTAGGCCGTGAAAACACCACCATTTGCTGAGACGTATAGCGAATAATCACGAACGCCGGATCCTTTTGTATCATCCTGTCCTTTCCAGGATACCTTTATAGCAGTGCTATCGCTACTAAGTGGCAATGCACTTACTTTACTGGTTGGCGCTACAGCATCAATGGTATTGAAAATAACAGGTGTTTCAATTGCAGC
>MWWA01000410.1_pt1 | contig 11323 bp, 8 predicted proteins | sample 1047341 | NCBI WGS metagenome assembly MWWA01 (sample SAMN06349978, study PRJNA376086) | soil metagenome | isolation source: MS5-1 sample Antarctic (ecotone) soil | place: Antarctica | collected 2015-01-13
ATGTGATTGCATTGGAAAGCACCCAACAGTTTAATGGCACCTATCATGTTATTGGTGGCGTTATTTCTCCGCTTGATGGCATTGGTCCTTCGCAACTAAATATTGATACGCTGATCATGCGCATACAAAAAGAAGGAGTAACGGAAGTAATTTTTGCCCTCAGCCCTACTATACAGGGAGATACTACCATATATTATATTCAAAAAAAATTACCTGATACTGTAAAGGTTACAACCATTTCCCGGGGTATTGCCTTTGGCGGCGAACTTGAATATGCTGATGAAATGACGCTGGCCCGAAGCCTGCAAAACAGGTTACCTATAGAAAGCTATGTTTCAACACGTTAATATTGCAGCAAAATCTTTTCTTTTCTATATCTCCCAATGTTTTATTTTTGCAACTATTACGGCGGATTTGTTTATTGTTCGGCCAAACAGAACTAATAAACGCAAAGAAACTTTCTCTTTTGGTTTCCCAACGTTTGATTAGTTTATTTTGATACCGGCAACAACGCATTGATGAAACATTGTTGCGACGCTCCGTTCAACTTCAAATCCCTGATGTATCAATCTCATATATTGAAAATAAGTCTTTGTAACAAAAAATAATAATTAAATGGATATCAGGAATGAATTAAAAAAAAGAATACTGGTTATTGATGGTGCCATGGGTACTATGATTCAGCAGTATAAATTACAGGAAGAAGATTATCGCGGTGAACGTTTTAAAGATTGGCCTTCCGACGTAAAAGGAAATAATGATCTTTTAAGTCTTACAAAGCCTGACATAATAAAAACAATTCATAAAGAATACCTGGCTGCGGGTGCAGATATTATTGAAACCAATACATTTAATGCTCAAAAAATATCTCTTGCTGATTATGGCATGCAGGAGCTGTCGTATGAATTAAATGTGGCATCAGCAAAAATTGCAAGACAGGCGGTAGATGAATTTTTTTCTGAATATCAAGATGCTAACAGAGAAGTGGCTTTCGTTGCAGGTGCTATTGGTCCTTTAAATAAAACACTTTCACTTTCCCCCGATGTAAATAATCCCGGTTATAGAGCATTAACTTTTGATGAGGCCGTGGAAGCGTATTACGAACAGGTAAAAGGTTTGGTTGATGGAGGTGTAGATCTTCTTTTAATTGAAACCATTTTTGATACACTTAATGCCAAAGCTGCTATCTATGCCATTAAAAAATTTGAAAGGAATACAGGTATAAAAAAAGAAATCCTGATCAGTGGTACCATCACCGATGCTTCAGGACGTACTTTAAGCGGTCAAACGTTGGAAGCTTTTTATACTTCTATTCGCCATGCAAAGCCACTGAGTGTGGGATTGAATTGTGCACTGGGAGCAAAAGAAATGCGTCCCCACATTGAAGAATTAAGCCAGCTGGCTGAATGTTATACTTCTGCCTATCCAAATGCAGGTTTACCAAATGCAATGGGCGAATATGATGAGCAACCGGAAGAGACAGCACATTTTATTGAAGATTGGGCGAGGGAAGGATTTGTAAATATTGTTGGTGGCTGTTGTGGTACTACTCCTGATCATATAAAACATATTGCGGAGCAGGTGAAGGGTTTGAAACCCAGAGAACTACCTGCAATATTGGAATTTAGCCACTAAGGCACCAAGTCACTAAGAATCGCAAAGTATGAAAAGAGATGAAAAAGCATTTCAGGAAGAAATAGGTAAGCAAGTAGTAGATATTGCGTTTCAACTTCATAAAACATTAGGTCCAGGACTACTGGAAAGTGTATATGAAAAATGCTTTTGTTATGAATTAACAAAAAGAAAAATAAATTTTCTCACTCAAAAGAAAGTTCCAATTATATATGATAACATCACTTTTGAAGAAGGACTAAGACTTGACCTTTTAGTAGAAGATTTAATAATTGTAGAACTGAAAGCGCAAGAAAATTATCACCCTGTTTGGGAAGCACAATTATTAAGTTATTTAAAACTTACAAATAAACATTTAGGATACATTATCAATTTTACAGTTCCATTAATAAAAGATGGTATAAAGCGTATGGTTCTCACTTAGTGAACCTTTGTGGCTTTGTGCCTTAGCGGCAAAAAATGAATAGTATAAAAAGATTTTTGAGATTATCAGGATTAGAACCCTTAGTAGTAAGACCGGAAACGAATTTTATAAATGTGGGTGAACGAACTAATGTAACCGGTTCCAAAAAATTTGCACGCCTGATCCGTGAAAATAAATATGAAGAAGCACTTACTGTAGCACGGCAACAGGTAGAAAGCGGAGCACAGATTCTGGATGTAAATATGGATGATGCCCTTTTGGATGGTGTTAAAGCCATGGCAGATTACCTCAACCTACTGCAGGCGGAACCAGATATTGCACGTATACCAATCATGATCGATTCTTCAAAATTTGAAATTATTGAAGCAGGATTAAAATGTGTACAGGGAAAATGTATTGTAAACTCTATTTCACTAAAAGAAGGAGAAGATAAGTTTAAGGAGCAGGCAAATATTTGTCTTGCTTACGGTGCTGCAGTAGTGGTAATGGCTTTTGATGAAAACGGACAGGCAGATACTTTAGAAAGGCGAATACAAATATGTAAAAGAGCATATAACATTCTAGTTGATGAAATAGGTTTTGAACCACAGGACATCATTTTTGATCCAAACATTTTTGCTGTTGCAACCGGTATAGAAGAACATAATAATTATGCTGTTGATTTTATAGAAGCAACTAAGATCATTAAGCAGGAAATGCCTTTGGTAAAGGTGAGTGGTGGGGTAAGCAATGTCTCTTTTTCTTTTCGTGGTAATGATCACGTTAGGGAAGCCATACATGCTGTATTTCTATATCATGCTATTAAAGCAGGAATGGATATGGGCATTGTAAATGCAGGTCAACTGCAGGTATACGATGAAATAGAACCTCAACTAAAAGAACTGTGTGAAGATGTTATTTTGAACAGAAGAGAAGATTCAACCGAACGACTTGTTTCATTTGCAGAAACAGTAAAAGCAAAAGGTAAAGAGCAGGTAAAAGATGATGCCTGGAGAAATACAACAGTAGAAGAAAGATTAAAACATTCATTGGTAAATGGTATCACTGAATTTATTGAAACAGATACGGAAGAAGCACGAATAAAATATCCAAAACCTCTTGATGTTATCGAAGGTCCCTTAATGGCAGGAATGGATGTAGTTGGCGATCTATTTGGAAGTGGGAAAATGTTTTTACCCCAGGTAGTAAAAAGTGCCCGGGTAATGAAAAAAGCTGTCGCTGTATTGACGCCCTACATTGAACAGGAAAAAGAAGAAAGATTACAAGCTCATTTAGCTGCGGGTACAATATCTGAAGAAACAGCAGGTGCTGCAAAAATATTAATGGCAACTGTAAAAGGTGATGTTCATGATATTGGTAAAAACATAGTGGGTGTTGTTTTAGGTTGTAATGGGTATGATATAATTGATTTGGGTGTGATGGTGCCTGCTGATAAAATACTGGATACAGCAGAAAAAGAAAATGTAGATGTTATAGGTTTGAGTGGATTGATTACTCCATCACTGGATGAGATGGTGCATGTAGCAAAGGAAATGAAGCGACGCAATATGAAACAGCCTTTGCTAATTGGTGGTGCTACAACTTCACGTACACATACTGCAGTAAGAATTGCTCCTGAATATGATAATGGTGTGTTGCATGTACTGGACGCTTCAAGAAGCGTTTCTGTTGTGAGCAGCTTATTAAGTAATGATCAGAAAGAAGCTACTCTGCAGCAGGTTAAAAATGAGTATGAAGGGTTAAGAGATCAGTTTAATAATAAGCAGAAATATAAAGTACTTATTCCTTATTCCGAAGCTGTTGTAACCAAACAATACTTTGACTGGAAAAAATATAAACCGGTAACGCCTAAGGTGGATGGTGTGAAGGTGTTTAAAACTTTTGATCTTGCCACCATCGCAAAATATATTGACTGGGGTCCATTTTTTATAGGGTGGGAAATGCCTGGTCGTTTTCCGGAAGTTTTACATGATAAAATTTTTGGAGCAGAAGCAACAAGATTATATAATGATGCAAAAAAACTTCTTGAAAAAATTGTGCATCAAAAATGGTTTACTGCCAATGGGGTAATTGGATTTTGGCCTGCCAATTCAAATAATAAAGACACTGTTACTTTACAAACAAAAAACGGTGAGGTAAAGTTGGAATCACTTCGGCAGCAAATGAAAAAAGCTGTTGGACAACCATGTTTTTCACTTGCTGATTTTATAAAGCCAAGCCCATCCCCAACTGGCATTTCTAATTTGGAAGATACAGCTAAAGCCCATTCCCAAAGGGAAGGGGAAAAATCTTTTGGCTATCAGACGGCTGATCCATCTACATATAATCTCTTAAAAGAGTTTTCTGAAAAACACAGAAAATATCCAACTCCGGCAGAAGATGTTTTTTGGAATGTAGTACAATCAAAAAAATTAGAAGGTTTCAAATTCAGTCGCCAACACATTATTGGCAATTACATTACTGACTTTGTGTGCTTGAAGAAAAACTTAATAGTAGAAATTGATGGCTTAATCCATCAACTACCGGAAAATAAAACGTCTGATGAAGAAAGAACTACCTGGCTTAATACTAAAGGATTTACAGTAATTCGTTTTACAAATGAAGAAGTTTTGTTCGAAACTGATAAAGTACTTCATACTACACTTTCTGCACTTCAACAACAAGCAATTTATAAAGAAAGTCAAAATCTAAGTTCTCCGCCAGCTGGCGGAGGACAGGGGGCAGACTACATGGGTGCATTTGCTGTAACTATACAAGGCGCCCGTGAACATATTGATCGCTTTGCTGCAGAACACGATGAGTATAATAAAATAATGGTACAAATTTTAGCAGACAGGCTGGTTGAAGCATTTGCAGAATGTCTTCACCAGAATGTAAGAAAAGATTATTGGGGTTATGCTAAAGATGAAGACCTTACCAATCAACAATTAATTAAGGAAGAATATAAAGGTATCAGGCCGGCACCCGGTTATCCCGCCTGTCCCGATCACACTGAAAAGATCAAATTATTTTCTTTATTAAATACCACAGAAAATATTGGTATAGAGTTAACCGAAAGTCTTGCCATGAATCCACCTGCATCTGTATGCGGTTGGTATATAGCTCATCCGCAAAGTCATTATTTTGGATTAGGAAAAATCGGACGCGATCAGCTAGAAGATTATGCTAAGCGAAAAGGAATGCCTGTTGAAGAAGCAGAAAAATGGTTAAGACCTGTACTCGAATAAATTTGTTTATAGAATATGTTGTTTTTCCAGTTCGGTTTTAAGCTGAGAAGGAGATTGAAAATGAATAGTTGGTATTCCAAGAGATTCTGCAGCCTGCACATTTCTAAGGTTATCATCAATAAATAAACTTTCATCAGGCTGTAGATCATACCTGTTCAAAAGCACTTTATAAAATTCAGGAAAAGGTTTCCGCATTTTTTCATCACCACTCACTACCCTTCCATCAAACCAATGCAAAAAATAATAACGCTCCAATGCTATAGGAAATAATTCACCACTCCAGTTTGTTAATGCATATGTTTTATATTTTCCGGTATCCTTAAGTTCTTTAAATATGTCTACGGTTTCATGTATAGGTCCGCCCAGCATTTCAATCCATCTTCCATAAAAAGCTTCAATATATTCTTTCCAGTCAGGATGTTTTTCTATTAAATCATCTGTAGCTTTTTGAATAGGATAACCTGCATCCTGGTTTTCATTCCAGTCAGAAGTACAAACGTTTTTAAAAAAATATTTTTTCTTTTCTTCATCATCTGCAAACATGTTATCAAAAACATATGCAGGGTTCCAGTCTATTAAAACTCCTCCTAAATCAAATATGATTGCTTTTGTATTATTGTTCATAATCTAAACGTGTCACTTTTTTTGTTCTTATCTATATTGCTTCAATGATCTTGTATCAGCAGTGGTTGCAGGCATAATGTTAACAGCTGCTCCACCACCTGGTGCTAAATTTAACCGAAGGTTTGTATTGCTGTCAACAATAAATTTTTCAATGGTATATGCTGCCGGATTATTTTGCCAGTGTGCATTTGCAGCATCACGATAAATAGTAGCAACATATTTTTTTCCCCTGTCTAAAAAAGATAGTGAACCTGTTGTGGCTCTGGAATTTTCATCTGTTATGGCACCTATAAACCAATTAGGTGATCCTCTTTCTTTTCGTGCAATAACTACATAATCACCGGGTTCAGCACTTAGTATTCTTGTGTCATCCCAATCTACAGCAACGTCTTTTATAAATTGAAAAGCATCTATATGCTTCTCGTAATTTTCAGGAAGATCTGCAGCCATTTGTACAGGACTATACATAGTTATATACAATGCCAACTGCTTTGACAATGTAGTTTGCACCTGCTCCTTTTTATTAGGATCATATACATCCAGCTTTATTTGAAAAATACCCGGTGTATAATCCATAGGACCTCCCATCAACCTTGTAAATGGCAGTATAGTTTCATGCTCAGGCGGGTTACCACTGCTCCATGCATTAAATTCATTTCCTCTTGCAGCCTCCGATGCTATCCAATTAGGATAGGTACGATGCAAACCTGTTAGCCTTACTGATTCATGCATATTGACACTGATTTTATACTCAGCAGTTTTTTGAGCAACTCTTTCAAAATGTCTAATCATCCATTGACCATCATGATGTTCACCACGTGGAATAATTCTGCCTACATAACCGCTTTTAACTGCATTCATTCCATGTTTATTCATAAAACGGTAAGCAGTATCCATCCATCTTTCATAGTTTGTTACTGAAGCTGATGTTTCATGGTGCATAATAATTTTTACACCCTTGCTTATTGCATAATTACTCAGGTAGTTAACATCATAATCGGGATAAGGAGTTACAAAATCAAAAACATCTTCTTTCCATTTACCAAACCAGTCTTCCCAACCGGTATTCCAACCCTCCACCAATACTCCTTTTAAACCATGTGCCGCTGCAAAATCAATATATCTTTTTGTGTTTTCTGTGGTTGCACCATGTGGTACACGGCTTTGTTGTTGAGAACCAACTTGTCCACCGGAATAATCCCAACTGCTTTTACCAACATGCATTTCCCACCATATACCTACATATTTCTGTGGTTGTATAAAAGATGGATCTTCCACTTTAGACGGCTCATTTAAATTTAAGATCATCCTGTTGGCAGCTAAAATTTCTGTAGCCTTATCACTTATAATAACTGTTCTCCATGGAGTTTTTGCAGGTGCCTGTAAATATGCTTTATTACCAACAGCATCGGGTACCAGGTGACTGGTGAAAGTAAAATCAGATTTATTCAACACCAGGTTCATTGCCGGATAATTTGTTAATGCTGCTTCATGAATGTTGATATATAAACCTTCAGCTGTTTTCATCATCAGTGGTGTTTGCACTGCATTTTTATCAAAAAAAGTTTTAGCATGTATCTCCTGCGACATGGCACTGCTCGATGCATCAATTTCACTTAAAGAAGTAGTATTATACGTAAATTCATTTGTATCATAATCACCCGGTATCCAAAACGTTTTATGATTGCCTGTTAACCTGAATTCTGATCTTTCATCTGCCAGAACAAAATGTGTCAGTTTATCCTGCTGTGGAAACTCATACCTGAAACCAAGTCCTTCATTAAAAACACGAAAGATGACATTCATTAAAATTCCTGAACCATTCCTGTCAACCAGGGAAAGTTTTAGTTCCTTATGATGATCTCTGATCCTGCTATACTCACCCCACACTGTTTCCCATGTTTCATCATGCAAAGAACTATCAATACGTACAATAGAAAATGTATTTAAATCAACTGCCGGCTCACTAAATTTCATTGATAAAGCAGATGGTTGAATGACCGCTTTATTTTTATAACTAAGACTATAGTTCACATTACCATTTGGTGAAAGTAATTTAGGTTTTGCTTTATCAGGATCACCGGCAATGACAAAGGAGTAAACCTTTTAACTGCTCATGGAGCAAAAGGTCTTGAATTTCAATATGTGTTTTTTGCAGGTACGAATTCTAATTGTTGGGAGAAAAAAAGAAAACCCGGTGGTGGCTTTTCTTTCCCTGATACCATATTTAATACACAACCAAAACAAATAGAAGAAGAAGAATTAAGAAGGCTTTTTTATGTGGCGCTTACAAGAGCAGAACAGCATCTTTTTATATCATACTGTTGTTGTAAAGATGATGGCAAAGAACTGGAGCCATCCATGTTCATTGAAGAAATTCGTGAAGAGTTAAGCTTGCCAATTGAACCCGTTTCCGTTCCGGAAGAAAAGATGAATGAATTTGCAATACTTGCTTTCGCTGATGAAAGAGCTCCGGAAATAGACAGGATAGAACAGGAATTTGTTAGCACTATGCTGGACAGGTTTGTAATGAATGTAACGGCATTAAACAATTATTTGAAATGCCCGCTGGAATTTTATTTCAAAAATTTAATACGAATTCCTTCACCCAAAAATGAAGCAACAGAATTTGGATCTGCAGTACACCATGCACTGGAAAAGTTGTTTCGTAAGATGCAGGATAACAACAACAATTTTCCGTCCAAAGAAGAATTTATACAGGAATTTGATTGGTATATAAACCGTCACCGGGAAAGTTTTACCAAAGAACAATTTAATAGACGTTTAGAGTACGGGCACGATGTGCTATCCAATTATTATGACCATTATATAAACACATGGAATAAAATAGTTTCTACAGAAAGAAGTTTTAAACAAATTGTAGTTGATGGTGTACCCATTAAAGGCAAGCTTGATAAACTTGAATTTGATGGCAACTATGTGAATGTAGTAGATTATAAAACCGGCGATCCTGATAAAGCAAAACCTAAATTACTTTCACCAAATGATAAAGAACCAAATGGAGGCGACTACTGGCGCCAGGCAGTTTTTTATAAAATTCTGGTAGACAATTACACACAAAAAAAGTGGCAGGTAGTAAGTACCGAATTCGATTTTATTGAACCTGATAAAAAGAAAAAATACAGGAAAGAAAAAGTTGTAATTAGCCCTGCTGATATTGAAACTGTAAAACAACAAATGAAATTGGTTTGGGAAAAGATACAGGAAAGGGATTTTTATGTGGGTTGCGGTAAAAAGGACTGCCATTGGTGCGAGTTTGTCAAAACTAATAACCTTGCAGTGGCTCTGCACGAATTAAGTGATGAGGAAGAAGAAGTTCTGTTTTTAGGTAAGGATCTTATTGAACCTTAAATTAGCATAATCATTATTACAATTAAGAGTTCCTCAACACTGTTTTAACTTAAAGCAGTTATGTTTGCTGCTGTCTTTATGAAGCAGGCTATATTTTTTTGTTTTATTGTATTGTCCTTATTACTTGCATTGTTTAATGGAACGGGTTGTGCTAATATTATTCCGCCGCAGGGAGGTCCCAGGGATACCCTTCCTCCTCAATTACTGAGAGCAGAACCCCCTGATTCAACAACTAATTTTACAGGCAACATTATTCGTTTACATTTTGATGAATATATTGATATTAAAGACGAACGTAATAACCTGCTTTTCACCCCTTTGTTTAACAATAATCCAATTATAGAAGCCCGGTTGCGAACACTTACTATAAAGCTTAGAGATACCCTGGAACCAAATACAACTTATACTTTTAAATTTGGGAATGCCATTGTAGATTATAATGAAGGAAACAGGTTGGAAGGATTTACCTATAGATTTTCCACCGGTCCTTCTTTAGATTCACTGGAAGTAAGAGGAAAAGTAATATTAGCTGAAACGGGTAAAATTGATTCCACACTTACAATTGTACTGTATAGAAATTTAACTGATTCAGCCGTGATGAATGAGCGACCACGTTATGCAACAAATGTTGACCGTAATGGAAATTTTATATTTCAAAACCTACCACAAGCAACATTTGCCATTTATGCCATAGGTGATGCGGGATTGGGTAGAAGATATTTAAGCAAAGCACAAACCTTTGCTTTTTTAGATTCGCCGCTTGTAGTGCAACCAGGTATTGATACACTTACTTTATACGCTTACAAAGAAATGGACCGTGCTACAACAAGCGGCACTACCACTTCTACCCCTGCTTCAGGATTACCCGTACGTGGTTTAACCGCAAATGACAGGAGATTAAGATATACAACAAACCTTTCCAACAACCAGCATGACCTGCTTAAAAACTTCCAGTTAAATTTTGAACAACCGCTCACTCAATTCGACAGCACCTTAATACAATTAAGCTCCGATACAACCTATATACCTGAGAATTTTTCCGTTGCCTTCGACAGCTTGCGTAGAACATTAACTATAAACACTACCTGGAAAGAAGGGACACTATATCATCTTATTCTTGATAAAGAATTTGCAGAAGATTCCAGTGGGCGCAGGCTATTGAAATCCGATACCTTAAATTTCTCTACACGAAAACTAAGTGATTACGGCAATGTTCAAATAAGAATAAGAAATGTAGATGCTGCTTTAAATCCACTTCTGCAATTTGTACAAAACAACCAGGTTGTTTTTACAGCACCTTTACAAAACGGTTCTTTTTCAAATAGTATGTTCATGCCAGGGGAATATGAGCTAAGAATTTTATATGACAGAAACGGGAATGGGAAATGGGATCCGGGTGAATTTTTCTCTCAAAAAAGGCAGCCTGAATTAGTTAGGCCTATTGAAAGAAGAATTACAATTCGACCGAACTGGAATAACGAATTTGAGATAGCTTTATAATTTTAAAATACTTTCACTCCCTTAATTAGTACCTTTATCCCCTTATGCAATTCTCTTCAGCATTGTTGGAAAATGCCGTTAACGAGTTTGCCAAACTCCCCGGAATTGGTCGCAAAACAGCACTCAGGCTGGTTCTTCATTTATTAAAACAGGACCAGGAAGATGTTCAGCATTTTGGTGAAGTTGTCAGTCGAATGCGTAGTGAAATCAGGTTTTGCCAGCGATGCCACAATGTTGCCGATGGAGACATTTGTTCTATTTGTGCCAACTCTATGCGTAAGCAGGAAATGATCTGTGTTGTAGAAAACATCCGCGATGTGATTGCATTGGAAAGCACCCAACAGTTTAATGGCACCTATCATGTTATTGGTGGCGTTATTTCTCCGCTTGATGGCATAGGTCCTTCGCAACTAAATATTGATACGCTGATCATGCGCATACAAAAAGAAGGAGTAACGGAAGTAATTTTTGCCCTCAGCCCTACTATACAGGGAGATACTACCATATATTATATTCAAAAAAAAATTACCTGATACTGTAAAGG
>MWWA01000243.1_pt1 | contig 11288 bp, 9 predicted proteins | sample 1047341 | NCBI WGS metagenome assembly MWWA01 (sample SAMN06349978, study PRJNA376086) | soil metagenome | isolation source: MS5-1 sample Antarctic (ecotone) soil | place: Antarctica | collected 2015-01-13
GCTTAGCATCGCAAACAAGGAAGATCGCGATTTGGTTAATAGAGCTTTCACCCGCCCTCCAAGCAGGAATGATGCATTAATCTGGCAGGTAAGGACACTTATTGATATGGGTGAATATGGAGAGGCCGCCGGCCTTATAAATACCCTGCAAAATGATCCTGTTTTCCCTGGCCGCCTCGATCCCCACCTGGAAGAGGTAATGGCCTATTGGTTCTTTAAGCAGGAAATGTACGACAGTAGTATGCTGCACCTGCAAAATACCCTGCCAATAACAATAGATCTGCAAGACCAGGCCAGGCGGGAATTTTTGTTGGCCCAATTAAATGAAATGAGTGGAAGCTTAGATACAGCATCGTCATATTACAATGCGGCTATTCACCATACTGTTGATCCCCTTATGGATATTTATGCCAATCTCAATAAGGCTAAAATGCTGAAAAGCACTGATCCGGAAGAAATTGACAGAAGTATACAGGTTCTTTCGCGTATGGCCAGGAGAGATAAATACGATCTGTACAGGGATATAATTTATTATGCCGCCGCCGAACTGGCAATGGAAAAGCCTGATACAACCCAGGCGATATCACTTTATCTCGGCAGCATCCGGTACAATGAGTCAAATGTGAATTACAAAAATCAGGCATTTTATAAATTAGCGACCCTCAGTTATAGCCTGAAAGATTATAAACATGCCTTTGCTTATTATGATAGCCTCCAATTAGAGGATACAACACTTGGAGACATTGAAGAGATCAGGAAGAGAAAGGATGCTCTCGCCAAAATTGTTGCTCATATTAATGTGATTGAAAGGGAGGACAGCCTCCAGCTAATTGCCCGCATGAGCGAAACTGAAAGAAATGATTTCATCAAAAAATTATCTAAGCAACTAAGAAAAGAAAGAGGTATTAAAGACGGAGACAGTACGTATTTTAATTCGGCCGCCGCGTACTATGATCTCCGCAATCCACAACCAGATATATTTTCATCTTCTTCGAATGCGCAAGGCGAATGGTATTTCTATAACACATCTTTAAAATCGCGGGGCCTGGGTGAATTTAAACGGCTTTGGGGAAAACGGCCAAATGCTGACAACTGGCGGCGTTCCTCCCAGGGCAATGCACTTGTGAACCAAACTCCGGCGGCTGAGCTTACCGACCCGGCGGCAGGTGACCCTTTGGCGCCCCCGGCTGATAATCCACTGGCAAAACCAGCTCAAAATAATATTGCCGTAGAAGATGAATTGCCATTGATCCCCTACCAGGCTGATATTTCTACCGATGGCTTGTTGTATAATGTTCCGTTGATCGATCAGCAGCTCCAGGTTTCAAATAATAAAATTGCACGTTCGCTTTTCCAACTTGGAAAGAATTACCAGGTGCTGTTAGAGGATTATGCTGCCGCAATTGATACTTATGAAGAATCGCTAAAGAGATTTCCGGATAGCCTTTATGCGGGAGAATTATATATGAACCTGTCTTTCTGCTACCAGAAAGTTGGCAACATTCAAAAAGCCGAATATTATAAAAACCTTTTGCTGGGTAAATTTTCAAAAAGTACGTTTTCTCAAAAAATTCAACACCCCGAATCTTTTGAGCCAACTAAAAAAGACCCGGCAGCTACAAAACGGTACCAGGATATTTATGATCTTTTTATTGAAGGGAATTTTGAAGAAGCTATCAAACAAAAAAAATCGGCTGACAGCATTTACGGAAACAATTATTGGGATCCGCAATTACTGTACATAGAATCAGTATATTATATTCGTCAGCGCCAGGATTCAATAGCTATCAATCGCTTAGTGGATATAGTAAATAAGTATCCCTCCTCACCTATGAAAGAAAAAGCTGAAACAATGATAGATGTCCTGGAAAGAAGATCTTCGATTGAAGAGTACCTTACCAACCTGGAAATTGAGAGGGCGAAAGAAGATTCACAGATACTGGTATATTATGATTCTGCCCGCATCAGCCGCAATGTACAACAACCGGCCCTTAAAAATGAACCCATTCAGCAAAAAGAGGTAGCCGTGGCACCTGTTCAGCCCCAGATCAACCCGGAGAAAAAACTGGAAGCCCCTGTTTCCAATGCTGATTACACTTTTGATGAGTTGCAACCACAATCAGTGATTATGGTTCTTAATAAAGTGGACCCTGTGTATATCAATGAAGCAAGAAATGCCTTTGTGAGGTATAGCCGGGAAAAATTTAGAACCTTAAACCTTGAAGTAATAAGGGACACGCTGGATAAAGAAACTGCCATCCTTGTGTTCAATCAATTTGAAACCGCTATAGATGCCATCACCTTTACAGACAGGATTAAGAAAGATGCCCGTGCGGAAGTTTCATGGCTGCCCGCCAATAAATATAGTTTCGTAATCATTTCACAGGAGAACCTTGAGATTTTAAAAAATAAGAAGAACCTGCAGGACTACCTGCAATTACTGGGTACAAAATATCCCGGCAAATTCTAAATATGGTAAAGAGTTTGCTTATTGAAGTTTGATTTCAATTCCCAAATCATTGCAATGCAAAAAAGAAAAAAAATTTCTAAAAAAATAATTGTTGATAAACACCGCGTAAAGCCGAGTGTGAAAATACTTTGGATGATGGTTGTCATTGGTCTTTTTGTGGTGGCAGGTGTTTTTCTATCAATCAATGCCGGCCTCTTTGGTAAACTTCCTTCTCTGCAAGAGCTTGAAAATCCACAGGCTAACCTGGCTTCTGAAATTTATGCCAATGATGGGAGCACAATAATGGGTAAAATATATGCGGAGAACAGGGTTTCGGCTGATTACCATGAAATTTCGCCTGACGTTATCAATGCATTGATTTCCACTGAAGATATCAGATTTTACGATCACTCCGGTATTGATTTCATTGCGATTGGCAGAGCGATCAAGGGTCTTGGCCAGGACGGTGGCGGAAGCACAATAACGCAGCAATTGGCAAAAAATATTCTGGGCCAGGGACGGGGAAATGTTCTGGAAAGGGGAATTGATAAGTTAAAGGAATGGGTTGTCGCTTTAAGACTTGAAAAGAATTTTACCAAGGAAGAGATCATTACACTTTATCTTAATCGTGTAGCCTGGGGAAATGTTTTTGGGATCCGCAATGCTTCACGGGTGTTTTTTCAAAAAGAACCGGCCAAATTGGCCACAGATGAAGCTGCCCTGCTGGTTGGCATGTTAAAAGGCCCGAATCAATATGACCCCATCCGGCATCCTGAGGCTGCAACCGCCAGAAGAAACCTGGTAATTGACAGGATGGTTACCAATAACGTCATCACTACCGCAGAAGCAACCAAATTAGAGAAGAAGCCGTTAGGTATCCATTTCAAGAAACTCGATGAAAGCCTTGGCATTGCACCGTATTTCCGTTCGGTATTGAAGAAGAAATTAGATGAGTGGTGTAAATCGCATAAGAATCCGATTACCGGTGAGAACTATGATATGCATAGAGATGGATTGAAGATTTATACGACTATTGATCCGACAATGCAGAAATATGCAGAGGAAGCTATGATAAAGCATATGGTGATCATGCAGAAGAAGTTTAATGCCCAACTATCAAAGAATGTATGGAAAGGGCATGAAGATATTTTGGACAAGGCGATGAAGGACAGTGAGCGCTGGCGGATGCTAAAAGAAGATGGATTATCACCTGAACAAATAAGAAAGACATTTGAGGAGCCTGTGAAAATGAAAATTTTTGCCTGGAACAAAGACCGGTCAACAGATACCGTCATGACGCCATTGGACTCCATCAAGTATAATAAGCAGATGATGCAAACAGCTTTCGCTGCCATGGATCCTGTAACAGGTGAAGTAAAAGCCTGGGTTGGTGGCATTGATTTTAATTGGTTTAAATATGACCATGTGACCGCTAACCGGCAGGTAGGCTCTACCTTTAAGCCTTTACTTTATACCCTGGCTATCAGCGATGCCGGTCTTACTCCTGAGAGCTATATTGGCGGCAGGCCGATCACTCTTGCTAATAAAACGATTTCAGGTGGCGGTGGTACCATGGCCTACTGTCTTGCGAAATCCCTGAATGCTGCGGCCTGGGATCTGATGAGCAGGATCGGCGCGAAGAAGACGGCTGAGTTTGCACATTTGTGCGGTATCAAAAGCAGTATTCCTGTTGTGCCGTCAATAGCCCTCGGTTCTGCTGACATACAACTAATAGAAATGCTGCGGGCATACACCATGTTTCCTAACAGGGGTTTCAATACCGAGCCTATTTTTATAAATAAAATAGAAGATAAAAATGGAAATGTGCTCGAAAGCTTTCAACCCGAAACTAAACAGATCATCAGCGAAGCTGACGCTTACATGATGTACAAAATGATGCAGGGTGTCATGGACTTTGGTACCGGCGGCTCTATGAGATGGCGTTTCAATATTCAAAGCGATATGGGTGGAAAGACGGGGACGACTAATGATAATACTGACGGGTGGTTTATCGGATATACTCCACAGATATTGGCTGGCGCCTGGGTTGGTTGTGATGACAGATTTCTTCATATCCGCAATGGATGGACCTATGGTGGTAACGAAATGGCGATGCCTGAGTTTGCATTCTTTATGCAAAAAATTTACGCAGACAAAGAGCTTGGCATAGATCCTAAAGCTGAATTTCAAAAGCCCGAAGAACTTAGTAATGATCCAATCTATGCTGACCAAAACTTTTCTTCAATTGTGAAGAAAGGAGAAGGAACCGAGTTTATCGAAGATGTAGGGAACGGAAATGCCGATGAATACATTGATCAGCATGTGCCGGTAGAATCAGAATTTACTAAAGACTTTACAAGGGACAAGTTTGGTGATAACAACAAAAGTGGTGATAAGGATAAAAATGACAAGAAAACGATCGGTCCTTCTAATTTTGCAGATGAATCTAAAAAACAAACAACCACAAATAAAACTTCTTCAAAAGACTCAGCATCGAGGCAACCTAAGGCTGTGATGCCGGATAAAAAAAATAATAAAGACAAAAAGGCGGGCGCCGTTCCGGCCCAGGGTGAAGGCGATTATTGATTTATACAAATTTTTCCTGCTTCCATTTCTGTTGGACTACTGATGAAAGATATCTCTGCTATATTCAACTACCCGAAAACAATAAAGCCAGTTGAGAATATTGTTCCGGAACCAAAAGAACCCGGTTCATTTTAGCAGTTAGATTTTATTGATGATTACCCGCTTCCCGTGCGGGTTTTTTACAGGTATATAAATTCTCCTATCTTAGCGCAACGAAAAATTTTTAATAAACCTCATGAAGGTTTTGATAAAGAACGCAACTGTTCAAGCTCCCTCCTCTCGTCATCACGGTAATCAAATTGACATTTTAATAGATAAAGGCGTTATTGGAGAAATTGGTATTGCACTTTCAGCAGACCATGCCGACGAAATTATTGCAGTTGAAAACCTGTTGGTTTCACCCGGCTGGATGGACTGTTTTGCTAATTTCTGTGATCCCGGATCGGAATACAAGGAAACACTGGAGACGGGATGTGATGCCGCGGCAACAGGTGGTTATACTGATGTAATGGTGATCCCTCAAACAAAACCTGTTGTCGATTCAAAGAGCCAGGTGCAATACCTTATTGAAAAAAGCCGGGCCTTTCCTGTAACAGTTTTGCCTATTGGATCCGTTACACGCGATACCGGAGGGAAAGAACTTTCTGAAATGTATGATATGTTCTTTGCGGGTGCAATTGCTTTTTCAGATGGATTTAATACTATACAATCGGCCGGGATTATGCAGAAAGCACTGGAGTACCTTCTGGCAATTGAAGCCACTCTGATACAGGTGCCTGATGATAAAAGTATTGGAACATACGGCTTGATGAATGAAGGTATTGCATCCACGCGCCTTGGATTGCAAGGCAAGCCATCTCTTGCTGAGGAACTTATACTCTCCCGGGACATTGAACTGGCCAGGTACACAGGTGCTTCCATACATTGTTCGGGCGTATCTACCGCAAAATCATTATCTATTGTTGCTGCCGCAAAAAATGACGGCGTGAAGATCACATGCTCCTGTACTCCTTATCATTTGTTTTTTTGTGACGAAGACCTGGGTAGTTATAATACTTATTTGAAAGTAAACCCGCCATTGCGCGCAGTGGCAGATCGTGAGGCGTTAAGAATTGGAGTAAAGGATGGTACTGTTGATTTCATAGCTTCTCATCATCAACCCCAGGCCTGGGACGATAAGATCTGTGAGTTTGAATACGCAAAGAATGGAATGGAAGGATTGGAAAGTGTATTTGGAGCCGCAAGGGTTTGCGGGATTTCTTCCGAACGATTTGTAACAATGCAATCGGAAACCATCAGGCGAATTTTCAAACAGGAAATTCCTATGATTGAAAAAGGAAGTGCTGCAAAAATTACATTGTTTAATGCTAATGAGTCGTATACTTTCCTGGAAGAAAACATTTCATCGAAAAGTAAAAACAACGCCTTTATTGGCCAAACACTAACCGGCAAAGCAATTGGGATTATTAATGGAGAGAAGGTATTTTTGTCACAGGTACAATTCTCTGAAGAAAAAACTTAGCTGATATGGAACAAACAATTACAACTCCAACTACAAAAGGTATTGTCCTCGGGCTGGTACTCATCCTGATTTCTATCGGCATTTATTTTTCAAATATTGATTTGAATGGACCTGTGAGATGGGTTCCTCTTGCTGTTTTTCTTCTGGGTATTATATGGGCTATCTATAGTTACGGACAGCAGGTAAATCACAATGCCGCCTTCGGAAATTATTTTTCTCATGGTTTCAAAGCCACTGCTGTAGTTACTGTATTAATGATCTTATACCTTATCCTTTTCGTAACTTTTTTTCCGGATTTTAAAGAGCGGGCAATGGAGCAGGCTCGTGATTCAATGCGAAAAAATCCCAACATGTCCGGCGAACAAATTGACCAGGCGCTGACAATGACTAAAAAGTTCTTTACTGTTTTCCTGATTGGTGGAACACTGGTAATGTACCTCATAATTGGCACGCTTGCGGCCTTGGTAGGTGCTGCCTTTACTAAAAAAAATCCCAGGCAGATTCCACCTGAATTTAACCAACCTTAACCAGATGGATATTTCCACAGTTATTCCTTTGTTGGATGAAGCTGAATCTTTGCCGGAGCTTGAAAGCTGGATACGACAGGTAATGGAGACCAACCATCTTCAATATGAAATAATATTTGTAGATGACGGCAGTTCAGATAATTCCTGGGAGATCATTCAAAAACTTAAAACTTCAAATCCGTGTATAAAGGGAATCCGCTTCCAGCGGAATTATGGTAAAAGCGCTGCGTTAAATGAAGGTTTCAGGGTAGCTAGCGGTGAAGTGGTGATCACCATGGATGCCGACATGCAGGACAGCCCCGACGAAATTCCTGAACTGCGAAGAATGATACTGGAAGACAATTATGATATGGTGAGCGGCTGGAAAAAAAAGAGATTTGATAGTACTCTTTCAAAGAATATTCCCTCCAAATTATTTAATGCCGCCACCCGAAAAACCAGTGGTATCCATCTTCACGATTTTAATTGCGGCCTGAAAGCCTATAAAAAGAAAGTAGTAAAATCAATTGAAGTGTATGGTGAAATGCACCGGTATATTCCGCTATTGGCAAAATGGGCTGGCTTCAGCCGGTTCGGGGAAAAAGTGGTAGAGCATCGGCCCAGGAAATACGGAGTTACCAAATTCGGATGGACCCGCTTCATCAATGGATTTCTTGATCTGATGTCAATTGTTTTTGTGGGAAAGTTCAGAAAAAATCCCATGCATTTTTTTGGATTGTGGGGTACTCTTTCATTTCTCTTTGGATTTCTCATTTTTTTATACCTCACCATCACTAAATTTTTCTTTGATCAGACAGGCCTTACACAAAGGCCATTATTTTTCTTTGCCATTCTTGCGATGATCATTGGTACACAATTATTTCTTGCTGGCTTCCTCGGCGAATTGGTTACACGCAATAGTATTGAAAGAAATAGTTACCTGATCGAGGATAGGATACTTTAAAACGGATAACCATAGCCTTTTCTTCTATTTTAAATATTTGTCAAGTACTGCAAATGGAATCACGGGACAATAAGCTATCCTCTCCTGATATCATTATCATTGGCCCGGCCCATCCGTTACGGGGAGGCCTTGCCTCTTACGATGAACGATTGGCAAAGGAATTCATCAGCAAAGGTTTTAAGATTATCATTTATACATTCTCCCTGCAATACCCCTCGTTTCTTTTTCCGGGTACCACACAATATTCTACCGAGCCACCCCCCCACGATCTTTTAATAAACGTAGCAATCAATTCAGTGAATCCATTCAACTGGTATGCGGTTGGCAATGAAATAAAAAAGTTAAAGCCAGCAATTGTTGTTGTAAGATACTGGCTGCCATTTTTGGGCCCCTGTCTTGGGACAATTTTAAGAAGAGTGAGAAAAAATAATTTCACTAAAGTAGTTTGCATCGCAGATAATATAATTCCCCATGAAAAAAGGCCCGGGGATAAAATGTTTACCAGATACTTTGTAAGATCCGTTGATGCGTTTATCACTATGAGTGAAAAGGTATTAAATGATCTTAAGAAATTCGTGCCTAACAAACCGGCTAAATTTGTTCCCCACCCGCTGTATGACAACTTTGGAGAAAAGATTACGAACGAAGAGGCGAGAAAAAAATTAAATATTGACCCCGATGTGAAATTGCTCCTGTTCTTTGGTTTCATCAGGAAATATAAAGGGCTGGATATTTTACTGAAAGCAATAAAAATTCTGGCCTCCGGTAAGTCAGATATCAAATTATTAATTGCCGGAGAATTTTATGAAGATGAAAAGAATTATGAAGCTCTGATGAATGATCCGGAAATTAAGGAGCAATTGATCGTTCAAACAAATTTTATTGCAGATAGCGAAGTAAAATATTATTTATGTGCCTGTGACGTAGTGGTACAGCCTTATCGGAAGGCTACCCAAAGTGGTGTAACTCCCCTCGCCTATCATTTTGAAAAGCCGATGATCGTGACAAATGTTGGCGGTCTTCCCTCACTTGTGCCAGATGGAAGAGTCGGTCTTGTAGCGGAGCCGGATGCAGTGGATATCGCAGAAAAAATTCAGGAATATTTCCGGCTCGGTGAAAATTACTTTTTGCCGCATTTACGGGAGGAAAAGAAAAAGTATAGCTGGGAAGCAATGGTATCTGCAATTACAGATCTTACGTAGGTTTTACTTCTTAAGTATATTTGTATAAATGCTACAGAATGAAAACAAAACTTACACTGAATATTGAAGATACTGTTGTCAAAAAAACAAAAATACTGTCCAGGCAAAGGAATAAAAGTATTTCTGCAATTGTAGAAGAGTATTTAGAAAAGATTACATCAAAAAATACTAAATCTGACGATACAGGAGAATCATTTTCTCAACGCTTTAGAAAGCTTTTTCCGTCCAAGCCACCAAAAATTGATGATTACAAAAAAATAATTAACGAATACAGGGAGGATAAATACAGTGGTAAGTAAGTTATTTCTTGATACTAATATTCTTCTTGATTTTTTTTTAGGACGGGAAGGAGAATTATTCGAAATAGAAGAGATTTTCGATTCGGCCCAGCAAGGCTCCGTCGAATGTTATATTTCAGAATCAGTTCTTGCTACTTCTGTATATTTTCTTCAAAAGGAAAAACGAAAAAATGTATTGGAAATGGTAAGAAACGTTTTGACTATTCTGACTGTTCTTGGCTTTCATCATCAGGTGTTATCGTTCTCACTGGAAAGCTTTGACGATATTGAAGATGGCTTGTTATTTTTTCTTGCACGGTTTCATAAAATGGACTTTTTTGTTACCAGGAATGTAAAGGATTTTAAGAATGCACCATCTGTCCTGCCTGTTATTACCCCGGCTCAATTTATTAAATATTCTAAATGATTTACCGCAGTAAAGCACCTTTGCGTATAGGCCTCGCCGGTGGTGGTACTGATGTGAGTCCTTATAGTGATACCTATGGCGGAGCTATTTTAAATGCAACTATCTCTCTTTTTGCTTCCGCTAATATTGAAGTTTCGCAGGAGCGAAAAATAATTGTGCATGCTGCTGACAGAAAAGAAAGACAGGAATTTGATTTATGTGAAAGCCTTCCTATTGATGGAACGTTAGATCTTTTAAAAGGGGTATATAACAGGATACAAATGGATTTTAACCCTGACCCGAAAGGTTTTGTCTTGACAACTTCTGTAGATGCGCCTGCAGGATCAGGTTTGGGAACTTCTTCCACACTGGTTGTAGCCATATTAGGGGCTTTTGTAGAATGGTTAAAGTTACCTCTCGGTGATTATGACATTGCACATTATGCATATCAGATTGAAAGGGAAGATTTAAAACTGACAGGAGGAAAGCAGGATCAGTATGCAGCGATGTTCGGTGGCGTTAATTTTATGGAGTTTTACGGCAATGATAAAGTGATCGTAAATCCTTTGCGGATCAGGTCGCAGTATTTGCATGAGCTTGAAAATAATCTTGTTCTTTATTTCACTGATACCAGCCGTTCCAGTGCAGCTATTATACAGGAACAGGTTAAAAATGTGAGAGAGAAAAATGAAAAAAGTATTGAAGCGATGCACCAATTAAAGGAGCAGGCCCGCAGGATGAAGGAAGCATTACTAAAAGGAAAGCTGGATGAATTTGGGGCCATATTGGATTTTGGATTTCAACAAAAAAGAAAAATGGCTGCCAACATCAGCAATACCAGGATAGAAGAAATTTACGAAGCCGCAAAAAAGTCAGGCGCTTCCGGCGGAAAGATCAGCGGTGCAGGAGGTGGCGGATTTATGATCTTTTATTGCCCTTCTAATACAAGGTTTGCAGTGACAGATACCTTGAAAAATTTTGGCGGCGAAATAAAAAATTATTCTTTCACCAAACATGGACTGCTTACCTGGTGTGCATGAAAATAAAGTTGTATGGATAAGATCAAAAAAATTTTTCAGTCATCTATTGACGTAAAAAATAAGGTGCTAAGCGACGATAAGTTGTTCACTGTTGTGAATGATTGCGTAAATATAATTGTTGCCGCATTTAAAAAAGGGAACAAGGTTTTATTTTGCGGTAATGGTGGCAGCGCCTCTGATGCCCAACACATGGCTGCGGAATTTAGCGGGCGATTTTATACTGACCGTGATGCCTTACCTGCAGAGGCATTGCATTGTAATACCTCCTATCTTACTGCAGTCGCTAATGACTACAGTTATGATGTGATTTACTCACGCCTGGTAAAAGGAATCGG
>MWWA01000411.1_pt1 | contig 11287 bp, 10 predicted proteins | sample 1047341 | NCBI WGS metagenome assembly MWWA01 (sample SAMN06349978, study PRJNA376086) | soil metagenome | isolation source: MS5-1 sample Antarctic (ecotone) soil | place: Antarctica | collected 2015-01-13
AAAAACCCCAACCGGCTATACTGTTCATTGCCCCAAAAATAAAAATCAATGATATAAAACTTAAAATGATAATATGCCCTGCAACCATATTTGCAAACAAACGCACGATCAATGCAAAAGGCTTTGTAAACACACCGAGTATTTCAACAGGAATCAAAATAACCTTAATGGCATGTGGAACGGGTGGCCAAAAAATATGTGCCCAGAAATGTTTGTTGGTACTTAACATGGTAACAATAAATGAAATAACACCCAATACTAAAGTAAAAGCGATGTTGCCGGTTACGTTGGCTGAACCAGGCAATAAACCGGCAAAGCTGTTTATGATGATAAAAAAGAATATGGTTAATAAATAAGGCAGGTATTTTTTGTATTTTCTACCCAGGTTTGGTTTTGCAACTTCATCTCTAACAAAAGTAATTAGCGGTTCAATGGCGTTCTGCCAACCTTTAGGCGCAGATGTAGTGCCCTGGCCTTCTTTATATTTTTTAGCTATGCTGGTTAACAACCAAACCAATAACGTTAGTGCAAGTATCATCTGCACCACGTTACGCGTTAATGAAAAATCATATACCTGTACTGAAGAATCTAATGTACGCCCATCTTCTAAAACTGGAACGATACTACTCCCCTGCTGGCGGTATCCTTTATAAGCATCCTCACCATGATGAAATTTAGAAGACATAAAAACATCAAGGCCCCTTTGCGGAGAAAATAAGATTACCGGTAAAGGAATAGTAGCGTGAAAATCGCCTACAGTAAAAAAGTGAAATTCATGTCCGTCTTTGATGTGATCCATGATGGTTTTGGCTGGATCAAATTTGGCATCAGCATGTTCAACTTCAAAATCAGCGGTTGTGCCGGGAAGGGTATCGCCGAGGTCATTTTGCTGAGACATTATGGGATTGAAAACCGACCAGGTAAATAAGCTGAAAACCAATACCAATAAGCATTTTACTCGTGTTGAAGCCATACCGTTCCTCAAATTTGGCGCAAAGATAAGGAGGCATGGATGAAAAACCGCAATAATTGTACAACTAATAGGCTGAATCTTCTTTGTTTAAATCTTTTATTTTTTCGAGGTAAATAAGATCGAGCTGATCTTTAGGGAGGTTTACAGCTCTTTAATTTGTAATCAGTTGGTTGATGTGTAAAAATGGAATTTTGACGCCATCTATTTCGGCAATTTGAGATACTGCGAGGCAATCCAGAATTGTAAAGTTTTCTAATCCTTTCATTGAAGTCATAATATCCAGCCTGGTACCATTTTTCAAATTAAAATCCGTCCACCCGGGTAAAAATTGCATTTGCTCAATGATCTGATAATCACCCATACCATATACAAATAATGCGGATCTTAATTTCTTTCTATTTTCAAGTGTGTCTTCAATCCAAATATCGATATCCTCTGTGCTTCGCTGGTATCCGTTTAAATTAGTGGCTACACCACTTACCATAATATAAACAACCTGATGTTCTTCAAGGCTTCTCCAAAATTTCAATAATTCTTCATCGAAAACATCCATATTATTTTGATTGAGACTTCATCGGATTGTAGGGGCTGATCTTCGCATTTTTTAACATGATCCCAATCTTCATTAGTTTAGTCATTATAAAAAACCGTTCTGCAGGTGTACGTTTTAAGGCCTCTTTTAAAAGGTCCGTTTCTGCTTTTTCATAATGAGCATCCATCAGTTAAGTGATATGTATTTTCTGGTTCATGATTAAGCTAAAGAAATAACTTTTTTTTCAAATTGCATCTCATGTAATTTACTGTAAAATCCACCGTTGGCCAACAGTTCATCATGCGTACCAACCTCTTTTAATTCACCTTTATCCAACACAATAATTTGATTTGCTTTGCGAATAGTAGATAAGCGGTGTGCTATGACAATGGATGTTCTGTTGACGATTAATTTGTCAATGGCCTGTTGAATCATTTGTTCACTTTCGGTATCAATGGATGATGTGGCTTCATCCAAAATTAATATAGCAGGATTATATAAAAGTGCCCGGATAAAAGATAAAAGTTGCCGTTGACCAAGGGATAAGGTGGCGCCTCTTTCCCTTACATTATAATCATAGCCGCCTGGTAATTGCATAATAAATGCATGCATACCCATAAGTTTGGCTGCCTGGATAACCTGCTCTTTTGATATTCCCGGATGACGCAGGGTAATATTATCCAGAATAGATCCTGAAAACAGGAACACATCCTGCAAAACCACGCCAACACTTTCTCTTAATTTATCTAACTGGTAATCATTGATGTTGACTTTATCTATTAGGATCTCACCTCTATTAACCTGGTATAACCTGTTAAGCAAACTGATGATTGTTGTTTTTCCGCTACCGGTATGTCCAACTATGGCCACAGTATCACCGGCATTCAAGGTAAAACTGATATTCTTTAATACTTCCTGGTCTGGCAAATAGCCAAAAGTTACATTCCTGAATTCTACCATTCCTTTCACTTTGCCGGGTGCATATAGCCCATTTGTTTGGGTGATATCCTCATTATCCAAAACCTTAAAAACCCGCTCTGCAGCTATCATTCCCATCTGTATAACATTAAATTTGTCTGCTATAACTCTCAAAGGCCTGAAAATGAGATTCAGAAATTGAATAAAAGCCACCAATACCCCTGCATTCACTCTTTGCCCGGCGCCCCACCAAACAATTAATCCTACTGATGTAGCAAGAACGATCTCCACAACCGGGAAAAAAACGGAGTAAGCAAAAATTGCCTTGATATTAGCATCGCGGTGCTCTTTATTGATTTGTTTAAATTTATCATATTCCCTTTTTTCCGCCGCAAATGCCTGGATTATTGCCATTCCGGTAAGGTGCTCCTGAACAAAGGCATTGAGATGACTAACGGCATTGCGTACGCGGTGAAAGGACCTGTTTACACTTTCCTTAAAATAATATGTGGCAATCAATATTAAAGGAAAAGGCACCAGGCAAATAAGTGTCAGACGCCAATCCATCCAGAACATCACACCCAATACGCAAATAATAGAAAGAAAATCAGCGATGATGGATATTAATCCATCTGAAAAAACATCATTGATGCGTTCATTATCATCAACGGTGCGAGTGGTTAAAGTACCAATAGGCGTTTTATCAAATTGCCGGAGATTGAGTGATAATATTTTTTTATACACTGAAACCCTCATATCCTTAACTACATGCTGACCGAGCCAAGAGGTAATAAAAGAAAAATAAAACCGCAAGGCTGTTTCAACTAAAAGAAAAACGACCTGGATCACCGTAATCCAGATTACCATATCCATCCATTTGTAAGTAATGTATTTATCAACCGTTTGTTGAATCAGATATGGACGAACCGGGGTAAATGCGGCTAACACAATAGCAAGCACAACAGATATGATAAATTGTTTTTTATACGGGCGGGCAAATTTAAAAACCCTGCGCAGAAGGTTAATATCGAATGACTTTTTTATTGCAGGATCCGCCACGATTTAGAAAACATTATTGTTAATCACAAATGTAAACAGAACAACTTTTAATTTTTTATCACAGAATTTGTTCGGTATCCATGGCAGTTTTATAAGCCTTAATAAAGATAGCACCGAGGTTTTTATATGGAGGAATATAGTCTTCTAAACCTTCAACTGTTACTGTTTTATTTAACTCCTTCCAAAAAGGAATCCAGTCGATATTTTGACCGTTACGCAACTTTTCCATCAATAAATTAAAAAACGGTTGGTTAATGCGGGTTTTACCTATTTGTTTAGAAGCTATGATATGTGCATCCGGTGCATTTTGCAGAATGTCGTGTATTAAATGATATCCGCCACATGATCCCATAAAAACAATCCGCGCTGATGGTAAAATCTGGTTGATGGTATAATTAGCATAATAACTGTGTCCCCTGTGAATTACAACCGTTGGCATCAGGTTATTTTTTGCCAGGTAAGCTTCCAATTCCCGCTGGGCTTTTTCATCTTCCCCGGTTTCTTCAGGCAAAGGCTTATTGGCAAAAATCATAACTGATTTACCTTTTAAAGACTGAATGTAAACCCATTTCTCCGTATGCGAAGTTTTCCAATTAGCATTATTAAATTGTCTTAGAAATCCCTGGAAGATATTCTGCCCGTCCTCATCCCCATAAAAGAAAACCTGCATCACTACTTTATCCTCAGCATTAGTCAAAGTTTTAAAGTTTACATTATAAACAGGTGGTATGCCTAATTCGGTTGAGAGGTTTATATTATTAGTTGAATCTGCGGATTGAAATAGTTTGTCAAGCAAGTTATAAATGACCATACCTCTTTTATTATTCTGACCCACATTACGCTGGTAATTGATTTGGATATTATTGATCATTTCTTCAGCCAATGGTTTGATACTTTCAGCGATACTGGCATAACTATCTGCCACATCCACACCATCTTCCAGTCCGTTGCTTTTTTCCAGGCCACCCACAAAAGCCTGCATCAGTTTAGCCGCATCATCCTGGTATTTAAAAGAGGCTAAAAAATTACTCAAGGTATTATATCCCGCAGCAATCTTAATAAACTTGCGGTACTTATCGAATTTCACGGTCATTAGCAATGAATCTCCGCGCTGCCCTATCCGGCTCATAATTAATGGGTATACCCCGTTAGTATAACTGGAAGTATAAATAATACCATCGCTCAACACGGCTACATAATATAATTCCTGTGCACTTAATGGTTGTAAAATCCTGAAGCGGACAGCATCCGGAGAATTATGCAGCCCGTTGATCACATTTACAAAAGAACTGATGGCCTTTTTCTGCATCATTTCCATAATCGATGTAGATTCCTGGATGGGTTCACCATTGAGCTGCCTGTTTACATAGTCAATATGTGTTTTTACCAACAATTGAAAATATTTTACCTCATCATTCTTTACTTCATCGATATCTTTAAAACTCAATTTTCCAGAAATAATATTATCCAAAAAAGGGAAATATAACTGACCACTGCCTCCGCTGGTTGCCATTTTACTTACCGTCTTCACCAAAGGATCATCCACTTTACGAATGGCAAAACCCAATCGATTATTGGCCGCTGCATAATCGTATAACTGGCGGGGATTATAATATGCCGCAACTTTAACAAGGCTATCCAGGAAGGGAATACCTGGATTTTCCGATAAAGTCTGCAGCGTTTTTTCCGGGTAAATATTTACATATTTTTTTATCAGCGTGTAGCGGCTATCATTATATCCTATACTTTGTTCAAAAATATTTGCCTTCATTACTGCATTACCTACTTCATAAGGTAATTCAGCTATAGTTGTTTCAATATTGTTTTGAGACCTGTCCGCTTCCATCAACTTTTCATAGGATGAAATGGTTGCAGGAATATAAGAAGCAGCGTAGGTTGAACTGCGCCGGTTGTTGTTGATATATTTCAGCACATTTGCCAGCCCGTGTAAATACTGAACTTTTAACCGGTGATCAAGGATGGTGTCTTTTTCTATATTAAACTGGATTTCATCTACCTTATTCTGAATGGATTGGTGAATATAAAATTCGACCTCCCTGGTTGTTGAAATTTGGGAAGATGTTTTATTATCCGCAAAGGCCTTTTGCTCCTTATCAATGTAATCGTGATTTAACTGCCGCCTGAATTCCGGATTCAGATTTCTATAAATATTGCTGTCACCCTGGGCATAAAGATCCATGCTGCACGCTACAAACAGAAAAAGAATGAAAAAAGGGGTTGATCTCATAATGATTAGTGAAACAAAATTAATGCCCCACAGTTTATATTGGGTGATAAAGGATTAAATTCTTATTTATAGAACAATTTACAGGCTATTAAGCTGGTTTTTAAATGTTAAAAATTATAAAACGATAAACCTGCCACTATATTATTTAATTATTAAGTATTGGTTAAGGAGATCTGTTTTATGAAGGTATGCCTTCAATTATTGTAGGTTTGCCGAAATTTGATCACTTCATGGAACCCAATGCACGAAAAGTGTTGATTGCTGATGATGAACCGGATATTTTAGAGATTCTTAAGTATAATCTTATTTCTGCAGGGTATTCCGTTTTTACAGCTAAGGACGGGGATGATGCACTTGAAAAAGCTAGAATCCACCAGCCCCAATTAATTGTCCTGGATGTTATGATGCCCAAAAAAACAGGCATTGAAGTTTGTGAACGCCTGAGGAAGCTACCCCAGTTTAAAGATACACTGATCCTTTTTCTGACCGCCTTAAATGATGATGGAACACAAGTAAAAGTTTTAGAGACTGGTGCCGATGATTATATTAGTAAACCAGTGAGCCCGAAAGTCTTTACAAGCCGCGTAAATGCATTATTCAGGCGCATACCGGAATCGGGCGAGAAAATATTAGAATTGGAAAACCTGGTGATCGATCCACAGAAGTTCCTGGTGATTCATAATGGAAAGGAAATCATTCTCGCAAAAAAAGAATTTGAACTTTTATATCTCCTGGCATCAAGACCAGGACGTGTTTTTTTACGCAATGAAATTTTAAGCCAGGTTTGGGGAGCCGATGTAATTGTGGGTGACCGAACTATTGACGTACATGTTCGAAAAATAAGGCAAAAATTGGGAATCGATTGCATCACTACAGTTAAGGGTGTTGGTTATAAATTTGAAATGTAGACTTAATTTATCATTTTCTTTGATCGAGCATTTCATAATTCTTCGCAATGGAAGTCAATTGGTATATTATTTTAATAGCAGGCGTTGTGTTACTGACCTTGTTGGTTATTATAATTTATTATAACCGCAGGGACAGGAAACAACTGGAAAAGAAAATTAATCTTGATTATCCCAAACCCAAAAAAAAATCTGGTGAAGAAGATCCTGACGATCTAAAAGGAACCTGAGTATGCTGCAGATTTAAATACCCTCCAAAAAAACAACATTCAATGATCTAAAACCATTTAATATACAAAGTATATTTATAATGGAACCGGTAAAGACTTTTATCACTTCAGCTGCAATTTACACTTCGGTTAAAGGAAGAATTATAACTGAAAATGTAATAGTTTCATTCTAAAGATAATTACCCGCTATACTAAATTGGTTTGATACATGTTTAATGCAAAGACTTTTACCCCACGTCAACTTTCAGCCTTTACTTCAATTATTATTTCCATACCCATTGCTGCAGGCATCTGGTTTCTTGAAAGAAGCTGGATGATATCTTCTATTTCACTGGTCATCATTTTTGCAGGTAGCTACCTTTTAATTTCGTTTACGCTGCAACGTTTTATTTATCGTAAAATAAAATTGATTTACAAATTCATATACCAAACTAAAGCCAGTAAAAGAGAAGAGATGTATTATAAATACATTTTACCGCAAAAAAGTATTGAGGAAGTAAGTGAAGATGTACAGGCATGGGCTGTTGAACGAAGTTTGGAAATTGATTTATTACGAAAAAATGAAGAATTCAGAAAAGAGTTTCTTCAAAATCTTTCTCATGAATTTAAAACCCCGGTATTCGCCATCCAGGGGTATATCGACACGCTGCGTGATGGTGCCATGCTGGAACCAGAGACATTAAAACGTTTTCTCAATAATGCTTCCAGTAATGTAACGCGTTTACTAAACCTGCTGAATGACCTGGATGAAATATCAAGACTTGAGCGCGGTGAACAGGTATTGCATAAACAGAATTTTATTATACAAGAACTGGTAAAACAAGTTTATGATAGTTTGTCTATAAAATCCAGAGAAAAACAGATAATCTTCTCTATAAAGAAAGGGTGTGAATCCCCATTAACCGTTTTTGCCGACAAGGAAAAAATAAGGCAGGTGATTATTAACCTGGTCGACAATTCCATTAAGTACGGCAAAATAGATGGGCATATTGTCGCAAGCATGTACCCATTAGATGAACAACGGATACTTGTTGAAATTAGTGATAATGGAATCGGAATTCCTGAAAAACACCTGGAACGCGTTTTTGAACGTTTCTACCGTACAGAAGAAGGGCGCAGTCATGATGTTACGGGTTCCGGATTAGGATTAGCAATCAGCAAACATATTATTGAAGCACATGGGCAAACTATTCATGTTCGCAGCTCTGTTGAAGTAGGAACAACCATTGGATTTACATTGGATTCCAAAAGAGATTAATAATAATTCTTCCCTTCCTCCAGGCTTTTAAAAAAATCAACTGCTTCATGATTCATCCTGGTATGATGTAAAACACCATCAAGTGTGAATGAAAAATACCGGCAATCCTCAGCATCCGCGAATTGTGCCTCCAATAATTTATTACCCTGCTGAAAAAAAAATACTTTCCCTTTATAAACGCAAGGCATTGCCTGAACTTCTTTTGAATCTACGAAACCGATGAGGCGGTGTATAGCTGCGCTATTCGTTGTGGCTACCGTTTTTGAAACAGCACCGGGCTCAGGTATGGCAAACTCAATAACTACACTATCCGTTTCAACAATTGAATTAACGATTGGACTGGTGCAGGAAAAACAGATTATAGTGATTACCGCAATAAAGATTATATTTTTCATGCGTCCATTTTAATCAGGTGTTACATTCTGTCGTATTTCTTTAATGTTGCCAAAGGAATCATAACCTGTTCCAGAAGTTTTGATGCTCAGTGTTGATCCCTTTTTCTTATGAAAATAAAAAATTGAAAATAAGGTACAAAATGAACCTATTAAAGCAGCCCATAAAACAAGAGAAGTATAGAAATCAAGCCACTTGATTTCTATGCTGAATATCGTTTTTGCCAATAAAACACTTACACTGGCCAGGTAACCGAAAGCATCCGCAACATAAATTAAAAAACCGACAGTTCCGGTATATTTAAATGCAGCAAGCAGCCTGTCAAATAGTAATGAATTGTAAGGAATATAGGTCATATATAATCCCAGGCCAACCAATGTCATCCAGCTGAACATAGAAATATATTCTTGCAGAAATAAAATAGTTACTATTCCTGAGAGCACGAATCCAGCCAGCATAATCCACTGAGATAATACGAAAGCAATAAAATTATTTTTGATGATAACCATTGTTGCGATCATAACCAGAATAGCCAATGATATCAGGGTTTCCGTTTTAGCGAAAATATTGGCTTTAAAATCAATTCCGGAATCCCGCCACATATCCGCCATAAAGCCATCCCTGACTTCGCGCAGCATGGTGGCTAATACATAAATGATTACCAATAGTATAATACCAGGCAAAAAAGCGCTCAGAAATTTTTTACGATCAATTGCAAGCATGGGTAACCTTTCCGTTCTGTGTGCAATATCTTCAGGACCCGGAGGCGGAATTTTTTCCAACAGGTAAATAAATAATAAAAGTGGAACAAAAAATATCAGCCCGGTAACAAATGGCATCCAGTATTCATTTACTCCCCAGTTGTTCATCACAAACAAAGCCGTTGATTTTGATATACCACCGGCAAATATGAAACTAACCGCTAATGACGCACCAATAAAATCCGTAGCACGCCTGCCTTCTACATAACTGAATAAAACACCCCAAAGCATTCCTAAAGGAAACCCGTTGAAGATCAATACCCAAAAATTATAAGGTGGGGGTATCAATGCAAACGCAAGCCATGCCATCCAGGAAATAAATACCAATATAAAAATTAACTTTCCGCGACCATGACGCTTCAATTCACTGATAAATTTGATACCATAGAATTTACTCAGCATATAACCTAAAACCTGGGTGATAACCAAAACGATTTTAAAATCCAAACCCCACAAATTATAGCCGGAATAAGATGCTACATTAAATGCTTTTCTAAATGCAAAAATGCAGGTGTATGCAACAAAGCAAACAATGGCGGCAAAGACCGCTTCCTTTTTGATGCTGCTAAATGAAAAATAAGATGGAGATGAAGACAAACAATTAATTTGTCTTCAATATATCAAAATAAATCAGGAACAGTTTATTTAATAAAGAGTTTTCAAAACCTAATTGGTTTTAAAAATGAATCTTGTAACCCGTTAATAAGGAGATTGCTCAAGATTTCAATTCGGTTAAATTCAGTAATTATATTGTATGATTAATCAGACTTCACTACTTAAAAACCTTTTCTAAGCATCTCTGCATATTCATTTGGCAAAGGACTATCCTCAACGGCCTTTGCAGCTTTTTCAACGTCATATTCAAAGCGGATGAATTCAACCTTTATTGCATCTTTATTGGTTATGCTGCTATCTGCCTGAATGGTAATTATTACATAACATCCCATTGGATTGCCATCTTTGGGTTTACCTACAGACCCAATGTTTATAGCATGCCGGTAATGTGGATTTTCAACTTTCTCTGTTGGCAAAATTCTGTGGTAAGGTTTATGTGTATGACCAAAACACATGATATCAGCATCCGCCTGTTCCATTATTCTGTAAAGACTTTTTTCCTCCCTGTCTTCAAATAAATATTCATTTATTTTCCGTGGGCTGCCATGCACTAATAACAAATTTAATTTGTCATTATTAAGCTGAAATTCTAATTTAATGTGAGCCGGTAAGGTTCGCAGGTATTTTCTTTCTTCAGGGTTAACAATGGAGTTAGTGAAGCTAATAGAAATTTTACCCATATCTTTTTCGGGTTCAGTTTTATAGGCACAACCACAATCATCACTGGCTAAACCAATACCCTGGTCATAATTTCCGGCAATGGTTGGTATTCCCCTTCTCCTGATTTCATTAATTACTTCATTGGGCCAAATATTATAACCAACCAAATCTCCCAGGCAATAAACAGCATCGGGTTTTTGATCTTCAATACTTTTTAAGCATGCTTCTAATGCCGGGAAATTTGCATGTATGTCACTAAATAATGCAATCTTCATAGATAAAATTTTAGGTGTTTTGAAGTTGAGTTTTTGAATAATATTTATTCCTTAACCAAAAAGCTACGTTTACCAGAGCAATCAATGCAGGCACTTCCACCAGGGGGCCAATTACACCTGCAAAAGCCTGGCCGCTATTTATTCCAAACACACCGATCGCCACGGTAGCCTGAAAAACTTAATTTTTTTCTTTCGAAATGTGGGAGCACAATAGTTTGCTGCCATAATATACTTTGTTTTCTATACCTGGTTATCCCTCACCCTCACAATAGCTGTTGACGTAAGTTTATTACTTCAAATTTTCATCAAATTAATTATTTAAGCCAATTTATATCAGGGATGTTTACACAAACTTCATATTCTGTTAATATTTCGGTTATATATAATTGTGAAATTCAATAAACGATTCATCATGCAAAAACGCAATATTGAGGTAGCCGTCATCTCAGATCTTCATTTA
>MWWA01000412.1_pt1 | contig 11283 bp, 8 predicted proteins | sample 1047341 | NCBI WGS metagenome assembly MWWA01 (sample SAMN06349978, study PRJNA376086) | soil metagenome | isolation source: MS5-1 sample Antarctic (ecotone) soil | place: Antarctica | collected 2015-01-13
AACTTGGACAGGAGAGCAAACAGGTGAATGCAGGCGTTTTACCCGAACTGAATGCAGTGGAAATGGAAGCGCAGGTGGCAAGGGACAGTTCCAATTATATAGGTGCCATTTCTATCTATACACAAAACCTCATCCAGCTGAAAGCACTGCTGAATCTTGATATGGCGGTGTCCTTTGATATTGTAAAACCCGAGGTTACTTTAATTCCTGTTGAAAGCCTTGCAGATCTGCAGCCCGAAGCTGTTTATAATATGGCTTTGAATAACCTTCCGCAACAAAAGTCTAACCAGTTAAGATACCAGGCAGCTTTAAAAAACATTGATGCCGCAAAGGCTTCCATGATGCCCACACTGTCTGCATTCGGAAGTTTGGGTTCCAGGTATTCCAGTTTGTTTCCCGATCAGGAAAATATTGTGGTGACACCTACCGGAAAAATGGATACCCTGGGATTCGTGGAAATTGCACCGGGTGATATTCGTTATGCACTGCGTCCCGACTTTCAGTTCACAGCAAGAAATCTTGCATTTGGCCGACAGGTTTTTAATGTAAACCTCAGCCAGGCAATCGGTCTGAATCTTTCCATTCCCATTTTTAGCAACAGGCAGTTGAGAACAAATTATGAAAGACAAAAACTAAATGCTGAAAGCATGCGCCTGCGCACCGAACAGGATAAAATGACTTTGAAGCAGGATATTTATCTTGCTTACAATGATGCTGTTAATGCACAGCAAAGATACCTCGCTGCAAGAAAAGGGGTTGAAGCTTCTGAAAGAGCGTTTGATTTTTCACAAAAACGCTATAACGCTGGATTACTTGCATCGCTTGACCTGATCACAAACCAAAACAACCTTTATCGTTCCAGGCTAGATGCGGTATCCGCGCAGTTTGAATTTATTTTCCGAATGAAGTTGCTTGAATTTTACAAAGGCCAGGGGATCAGACTGCAATAGTTTCCGGACGCAAATTTTTTATATGAACAAAACAACGAAATGGATTTTGATTGGCGCAGGTGCCATGATTTTGCTGGTGTTTGTTGCCAGGGCAATGAATAAAAATTCCTCTGATGGCGTTAAAGTAACGGTTGAAGAAGTAATGCACCGAAACATTGTGGAAACCGTTACGGTTCCGGGAAAAGTGTATCCGGAGGAAGAAGTCAAGATCAGTCCTGACATTTCAGGTGAGATCACTGAATTAAATGTGCAGGAAGGCGACAGTGTAAAAAGAGGTCAGGTGCTGGCCAGGGTATATGCTGATATGTATTCTTCCCAGCGCGATGATGCTTCAGCAAGATTGTCGCAGTCGCAGGCTACCGTTGCCAATTCACGTGCAAGTCTTGAAGCATTGAAAGCACAGCTGGACCAGGATAGGATTTCTTACGAAAGAAACAAAGGATTGTTTGATCAGAAGGTTATTTCCAGATCTGAATTCGAACAATTTGAAACCCGCTTTCGCACATCGCAGGCGCAATACAAAGCTGCCATTCAAAATATCAAAAGTCTGGAAGCGGGCGCACGCAGTTCACGCACCTCACTTGAAATGGCCAATAAAAACCTGGGACGCACCACGATTGTTGCTCCGATGGATGGAGTTGTTTCATTGCTGAATGTGAAGAAGGGCGAAAGAGTTGTTGGAACTGCGCAGATGGCAGGAACAGAAATGATGCGGGTGGCCAACATGGGCGTGATTGAAGTAAGAGTTGATGTAGGAGAAAATGATATTGTGAAAGTAAGTATCGGTGATTCCGCAGATGTGGAAGTAGAAGCCTACAACAACCGGAAATTCAAAGGTGTTGTGACTAAGATCGGTAGCAGTACCAAAGCAGGCAGCAATTTGCCTTCGGCAACCGATGTCACCATGTACCAGGTGCATATCAGGCTAATTCCTTCATCTTACCAGGAACTTGTTTCTTCGCAGAGAGGGAAATTTCCTTTTCGCCCGGGAATGAATGCCAGCGCCGATATTAAAACAAAAAGAAGCGATAATGTATTGAGTGTGCCTATTCCTGCTGTTGCGGCGCGTGCAAAGGGAAGTGATGATAATATTGATGATAAAAAGAAGGCGCAGCAAAAGAATGCAGAGAATCCCGGAGAAGAAAAGAATGTTTCCAGCGATGAACTTGAAGAAGTTGTTTTTGTTTTAACTGCAGAAAATAAAATTGAGAAGCGTGTAGTCACTACTGGCATACAGGATATTTCTTTTATCGAAGTACTTAGTGGACTGAAAGCAGGTGAAAAAATTATTACAGGTCCATATACCGCCGTAAGCAAAACATTGAAGACAGATACTAAGGTCCAGGTTGTAAAAAAAGAGGAACTGTTTGAAAAAAAATAAAGAAGTTAGTAAACAGGTTAAGCGGACTTTCACTTTACCCGCATTGCAGGCATGAAGAAAAAATTTACGATAGGCGTTATTGGAAACGGCAGCTGGGCTACAGCGTTGGTTAAAATACTTACGGATAACGGGCAACTGGTTAACTGGTGGATCAGGAAAGCTTCTTCGATTGAATACATCAGCAAAAGAAAGCACAATCCGCATTATTTGCATTCTGCTTACCTGGATGTTTCACTGCTGAATATGTCAGCGCAGGTCAATGAAGTGGTATCCGATTCCGAACTTATTGTGCTTGCAGTTCCATCTGCCTACATTAAAGATGTGCTTTCGCAATTGCACCCCGGCGCATTAAAAAACAAAAAAATACTCTCGGCCATAAAAGGCCTGGTTCCTTCCGAAGATGTTTTATTGAATGATTACCTGGTCAGCAATTATGAAGTATTGCTGGAAAATTATTTTTCTGTACTTGGTCCCTGTCATGCGGAGGAAGTGGCAGCAGAGAAATTGTCCTACCTCACTTTTTCCGGAATTGACAGGGAGAATATAGCACAGATCGCTGCCTGTTTTAATACACCATACATCAATACAATTGAGAATAATGACATTCTGGGTGTGCAGTATGCAGCGGTACTGAAGAACATTTATGCATTGGGATCAGGTATTGCGCATGGATTGGATTATGGCGACAATTTCCAAAGTGTTTATATCGCCAACAGTGCAGATGAAATGGCGGGCTTTCTTCGAAAACTAGGTGCGCAACACATGGTGGTAGGCGAGCATAAAAGGATTGATCCGCTCACTCATAAAAAAGATATTAATTATGCCGCTTCTGTTTACCTGGGTGATCTGCTGGTAACCTGTTATTCGCTTTACAGTCGTAACCGCACTTTTGGAAATATGATCGGTAAAGGATATACGGTACAATCTGCGCAGCTTGAAATGAATATGGTAGCTGAAGGTCATTACGCAGCACGTTGTATTCATAACATTAATAAGAATATCGATGCTGATATTCCGATTGCCGAAACGATCTATAGAATATTATGGGAAAAGGCACATGCAGGTGAAGCCTTTAAAGAAATAGAGAACGTATTGATCTGATCTGAGATCAAAATAAAAAATCTGATTTCCTATTATAAAGTTTCGCATGCGCTTAAATGCAACATCAGGGCGATCGCTTTTTACTCTGCGCAGTTGCTATACTTTAAATAAACTTGCAGCCACTCCGTCTGCAGCCAGCATGCCGGCATCCGTTAAACGCGCACGTTTGTTATCAACCAAAATCAATTCCTGTTTGGAAAAATTTTTCATCCCGGACAGCACCCTTTCTTTTTCTTCCTTGCCGAATTGCATTTCAAAATGATCAAGGTCAAGTCCCTCCATAGTACGCAGCGAGATCATGATGGATTCATTGATCCGGTCTTTCAACGATAAAATTTCCATTTCCCTTTGTGGTTGTTCATTCATTACCGTGGCGATGTACACGTTATTGTTAGGCACATTCCATCTTCTTTCCAATCCATTATAAGAATGCGCTGAAGGTCCGATTCCCAAATAAGAAACGCCTTTCCAGTAAGAGGAATTGTGCCTGCTGCGCATGCCCGGCTTCGCAAAATTGGAAACCTCGTAATGCTCATAACCTTTTTCCTTCAGCCATTGCATCAGGAGCATGAATTGTCTTGCCTGTTTTTCATTCTCAACATCAAGTGCAGCATTTTTTGCAATGGATTTGTGTAAAGGTGTTTTTTCTTCCACCGTAAGCGCATAACAGGATAAATGCGGGATGCCATAAGCCGTTGCGGTTTCCACATTCTGGAACCACATTTCATCTGTGAGTAAGGGAGATCCGTAAATCAGGTCAATGGTCAGATTCGAAAAACCGGCATGCTGAATGGCTTCAATACAATGTTTTGCATGAAAGGAATTGTGTGCCCGGTTCATCCATCTCAGTTCTTCCTCAAAAAAAGATTGCACACCTACACTTAAGCGGTTTACACCGGCAAACTTCCATCCCATGAGTTTTTCGGGATGAATGTCATCAGGGTTAGCTTCCAGGGTGATCTCTGCTTCCGCATCCACCCTATAATGCTTTTGAAGTAAGCACAGTATGGAATCAACATCTTTTGTTTCCAGCAGGCTGGGTGTACCACCGCCAAAATAAATTGAATGAATTTTTTCTGATCCGAGGTAGGCAGATTCAAGAAGGATTTCTTTTTTTATAGCTGCTACCATGTCATCTTTGTACCTTAAGGAGGTGGTAAAATGGAAATTGCAATAGGTGCAGGCCTGCTTACAAAAAGGTATGTGCAAATAAATTCCAGCCAACTTCGTTATTAATTTCCTGCATAAGGCATGCAGTTTTTTTTCATGACAAAGCTACATTACCTGTTTACAGTTTTATTTCTTTTAACAGTTATGCTGGCATCCTCCCAGCAATACAGGGTAGTATATGTAACTGAAGAAACCATTGCATTGAAGGCTGCGGAGTTGCAGGAATCTTTTACTGAAAGGTCCGTAGCTTCTGCCTATATCGCCACACTTCCATCCATGCTCAGGTCAAAGGGATATATCACCGCTTCGATCGACAGCTTTTCAATGGACAGCACCAGTGCGCACATATATATATATTTTGGACATCAGTACCAATGGTCGTCTGTTTCGCTGCGTTCACAACCAGATGGCCTGTTTGATGGTTTTCACCACCAGCTCCAGTCATTAAAAGGAAATTTAAATATGGGTGCGCTTCAGATGATTCAACAAAAACTGCTGGATCACCTGGAAGAAAACGGTCATCCATTCGGTAAGGTTTTTTTGGACAGTATCGAGCTGTCTGATGGAAAGATTAAAGGATTATTGACCGTAGACCGTGGACCACTGTACCGCATCGACAGCATCCGCATATATGGCGATGCAAAAGTGCAGAATGAATTTTTACAACGATACCTCGACCTGCCTGACGGCAGTATTTATAACCGGAAAAAGCTCAACCTTATTTCGCAAAAACTGGCCCTGCTGAATTATTTGGAAGAAGAAAGACCTTCAGATCTTACCATGCTGGGTACAGGTTCTGTGCTCAATTTATACCTCAAACCCAGGAAAAGCAGCCAGGTAAATGCTTTAATTGGTTTGCTTCCCAACAGCAACCAGCTTACAGGAAACAGGAAGTTGCTGTTAACGGTAGATGCCAATATTCTGCTGAGAAATGCTTTTGGTTCTGGCGAAAGTCTTGGACTGGTATGGCAACAGCTGCAGCCGGGATCACCCCGACTGAACCTTCTTTTTGAAGCGCCCTATGTTTTTCGATCACCTGTGGGTATGCATTTTTCATTGGATATGTATAAGAGGGACAGCAGTTTTCTGAACCTCAATATGAACCTGGGTGCATTATACCGGCTGGATGAAAGAAGAACGGGCTCGGTGTACCTGCAAAGGCGTCAGTCGATCATTAGTTCTATTAATTCCGGAAAGATCATTCAAACACGTCAGCTTCCGGAAGAGATGGATCTGAGTTCAGTCAATCTCGGGGTTAGTTTTGCTTTCTTTTCAACCGACTACCGCTTTAATCCAAGAAAGGGAAATGAATTCAGCATCAATACTTCAGCAGGAACAAAAACGATCAAAAAGAACCCACAGATCCTTGATCTGAAAGATCCTTCGGATCCAAATTTCGGGTATGAAAAATTGTATGACAGTTTAAAATTGAATTCTTACCAGTTCCGGGTGACGGCTTCAGGGGCTCATTTTTTTCCCTTTGGCACCCAGTCAACATTCAAGACCGGGGTGCAAGCTGGTATTTTTCAAAGTCCCTCCCAGTTCAGGAATGAGCTTTTCCAGATCGGGGGATTTAAACTGCTCCGGGGTTTTGATGAAGAAAGCCAGTTTGTATCGCAGTATGTCATTGGAACTTTGGAATACCGTTACCTCGTGGGCAGAAACAGCAACTTTTTTGTTTTCACCGATGGCGGTTTTGGCAAACATGTACTGGAAAATAACCGGTACCATAGCTATATCAGTACGGGCCTGGGATTATCTTTTGAAACCGGTGCCGGAATTTTCAACCTGGCCTGGGCTGTTGGTAAAAGAGATGATCTGGAATTTAATCTGCGTCAATCTAAAGTACATATAGGATTTGCAAGTTATTTCTAATTTCTTTGCAGGGGAAATATCCAAAGATGTTGAAGTGCCTGGTTTTGTTTCTGTTCCTGATCCAATTTTTTTCTTCTGCGTCCCAGACGGCTGTGGATTCTATTCCTATTGCAGACAGCGCGCGCGTGGCCGACAGCCTGGAGGCTCCTGTTCGTGATACCACCTGGATGCGGGATACACTTCCCTCTATGCGAAGAGATACGATTGAGGTTCCTTCTTTTTCAAATTTTTTTTCCGACAGTGCACGTTATGCAGCCCATCCCATCTTCAGGTTTAAAAATCCGCAGCGGCATACGGTTAGCATCAGGCAGCGTGAGGGGAAGGAAACGATTTTTTACAGTCTTCTGTTCCTCATTCTGATTTTCGCTGTATTGAAAAATGGATTTGCCAGGTATATGCAGGACCTGTTTAAATTATTTTTCAGGACAACGGTCCGCTCGCGGCAGATCAAGGAACAACTGTTACAGAGTCCATTACCTTCTTTCTTCCTCAACATTTTCTTTTTGCTAAGCGGCGGGATGTTCCTTGCCCTGGTGATTGAACAGGCAGGATGGGGCCTGGATTATAATTTCTGGGAAATATATGGTTATTGTATGCTGGCGCTGGCTGGGATCTACCTGGTAAAATTCATGTTCCTGAACCTGATGGGATGGATCTTACAGGCCACTGAAGCGGTGGGTACTTATATTTTTATTGTGTTTACCACCAATAAGATCCTGGGCATGTTTTTATTGCCGGTAATCATTTTGCTGGCGTTTACTGCAGGCACGCTGAATCAGCTGGCCTTCACTGCCGGGCTCTTCCTGGTAGGCGGCTTTTTCGCGTACCGGTATTTCCTCTCTTATATATCAGTTCACCGGATGCTAAAGATCAGTGTATTTCATTTTTTGCTCTACCTGATCGCCTTTGAAATTGTTCCACTCTTATTGATTAACAAACTGTTGTTCAGATTTATGATAGAAAGATCATAAATTTGCGCAACGTTAGCCGAACCGCACCATGGTAAAACAAGGGTTTTCTAAAAAGAAAAAAGTTTTAATTACCCAGCCGAGGCCTGAAAGTGATAAGTCGCCTTATTTTGAGTTGGGTAGAAAATATGATGTTGATTTGGACTTCCATCCATTCATCAGGCTTGAGGCTATACCCTCCAAGGATTTCCGAAAACAAAAGATTGATATTCAAAACCATTCCGCTGTTATTCTGACCAGCAGGAATGCCATCGACCATTTTTTCAGGGTTTGCGAGGAAATGAAAATCAGTGTTTCCCAGGATTGCAAATATTTCTGTATTACGGAAGCGGTGGCACTCTACCTTCAAAAATTTATTCTATACCGCAAGCGCAAGGTTTTTTATGGCGCTGACGGAACCAATAAAAGTTTGTTTGATGTGATCAACAAACACAAGAACAATGAGCGGTTTTTGTATGTGTGTTCTGAGAACCAGCAGGATAGTGAGATCACAGGCTGGCTGAAATCAAACACCTGCGATTTTTCACTTGCTTTCATGTACAGAACGGCCAGCAATGATGTTAAGGACGTTCTTGCCAATACAGAATATGATGTGATCTGCTTTTTTACCCCCAGCGGTGTAAAAAGCCTGTTTGACAATATGCCCAGGTTTAAACAGAATGGTACGGTGATCGGTGCTTTTGGAAACAATACTTCAAAAGCGATCGAGGAAGCCGGACTGGAACTCAGCATCAAGGCACCCTTACCCCAGGCTCCGTCGATGGTAGCTGCACTTGAAAAATATTTATCTGGTGTTTCCAAGAAAAAATAAGGAAATGATGTTTTTTTGATGAGCGCAGGGTTAAGTACTTCTACTTAATTTTTAAAAAATGGTATGCGGAAAGCTACCTGGCGCTTTGAAAAAATCCTTAGAAAAAACCCTTGGTATCTATAATTGACCTAAATTAGCCACCGCTTCGAAAAGCCCGAAAAGTAGCATAATTGCCACTGGCTTGTCAAGCTTTAAAGTATAATCCGCAGCGAATTTAGAAAGAATACTTTTTTTCCTGCGGTTAGTACGTTGCAATTTTTACCCTCCAAAAGCTTCAGAATCTTTTTTTTAAAACAGAGTACAATATTCGGTTTGATGAATCGTTTTTAGTTGTACGCCTTTAAAATTTATGGCACTAGGAAATGAGAAAAATTAATTTTAACCTTGTGTTTCAGTTTTCTTCAAAACGTTATATTTGCCCAATACCCCTGTATATGAAAATGAAAAGCCATAACTACATTCTGATTGCCCTTGCTACTTTATTACTGGCAAGCTGCGGAATCGTTGGGAAAAAAGACAAAGGCGGTTCTGTACCTAATGATGGTCAGTTACACGGCATTGCTCCCGGCGGTAAATATGTTTTACCCAAACCTCCAGGCATGGTTTACATTCCTCAGGGAACCTTTCACATGGGACCCAGTGATGAGGATCCGGCTTATGCCTTCAGTGCACGTAACCGTTCTGTTTCCATTAGCGGATTCTGGATGGATGCCACTGAGATCACCAACAATCAATACCGTCAGTTCGTTCATTGGGTCAGAGACTCGATCGCAGCCAAGAAATTGGGCTATGTGAAAGCGGACAGTGATGGTACCGAGTTGGTAGACTGGGTTAAGATGAGAACCGTTAAATGGGATGATCCCCAGGTGCTTGAGCAAATGGCCGATTTGATTCTGCCTCCTGAAGACAGGATCTTTGGTAAAAAAGAGATCGATGCTGCAAAGCTGGTGTACCATTCAGAAACATTTGACCTGAAGGAAGCAGCCAAGCGCGAAAACGCCAACAAACCCCGTTCATCATTTATCATTAAAAGAGATGAGAAGATCTATCCGGATACACTGGTATGGATTCGCGACTTCTCTTATTCCTATAATGAACCCATGACCAAGCGTTATTTTTCTCACCCTGCATTTGGAAACTATCCTGTTGTAGGTGTGAACTGGAAAATGGCAAGCTCTTTTTGCGAGTGGAGAACACATTACCTGAACTCATGGCTTGATGGCAAGAAAAGACCACAGGAATCAGATTTCCGTCTTCCAACAGAAGCACAGTGGGAATATGCCGCACGTGGTGGCCGTTCTCAGTCAATGTTCCCATGGGGTAACTATTATTTAAGAAACAAAAAAGGATGTTTACTTGCCAACTTCAAACCTGGACGTGGTAACTATCCTGAAGATGGTGGATTCTATACAGTGCGTGCCGATGCTTACTGGCCAAATGATTTTGGACTTTATTGCATGAGCGGAAACGTTGCGGAGTGGACTTCATCAATATATTACGAAGGTTCTTACACTTTCCAGCATGATATGAACCCTGATGTTCGCTGGAATGCAAAAGAAGATGATCCTCCCAAAATGAAACGTAAAGTAATTCGTGGCGGTAGCTGGAAAGATGTAGGTTATTACCTGCAAACCGGTACCCGTACCTACGAATACCAGGATTCTACCAAATCTTATGTTGGCTTCCGTACTGTAATCGATTTACCAGCGCAGGCACGTCGTAAATAAAATTTTTCTCAAATAACCATATTATCCAAGGGGTCGTTTTACAGGCCCCCTTAGATTCTGTTCTCTTATTATCAATCAACATTTCATTTAAAATTCAAAGTTCTATTTTATGGCAGCTGCTATTCCTCCTAAAGTAAGTAAGTACGTTGACGTAGCCGTATCTTTTGGTGCCGCACTAGTTATCTGGGGTGCTTTAAGAAAAATTACCCACGCTCCTGATGCAGATTTCTGGTTGTTCTTTGGTTTGACCACTGAGGCCGTGATCTTTGCACTGTATGGTGTGCTTTACATTATTTATCCTGCAGTAAAGGATTCTTCTCACCGCGAGGAGCTGACCGTTACTTCCGACAGCGGTGTGCTGGGTTCGATGGATAAGGCGCTTATGGCTGCTGATATCACGCCCGCAAACCTGGACCGCCTTGGAGAAAACTTTAAAAAATTAAATACAACGATCACCAATATGAACGATGTTTCTGATATCGTTGCCACTACCGGTGATTATACAACTAAAACCCGGGAAGTAACTGCCGCCCTTAGCCAGGTGAAAGATGCTTACATTGGCGCCGCTAACTCAGTTAGTTCCTTTAACCTGGCTTCTGAAGGTGCTAAAGTATTTCACGAGCAGGTACAGGTGCTTACCAAAAACCTTTCTTCCCTGAACACCATCTATGAGCTGGAATTACAGGAAAGCAATAACCACCTGAAAGCTTTGAACCAGTTTTATGGTAAACTTTCTGAGGCTTCTACGGTGATGCTTGCAACAACTGATGATGCCAAAAAAGTTCAGGAGCAGATCTCAACCCTTGGAAGCAACCTCGGGCGCCTGAATAATGTTTATGGTAATATGTTAACTGCTATGCAAGGCAGATAATAATCATCAAACAAAATCGTTATACCTACAACCCATTTTACAAAGCGACTAAATAATTGACCTGATATGGCACTACCTAAAGAGCCGCGGCAGAAGATGATCAACATAATGTATTTGGTGCTAACTGCCCTGTTAGCGCTGAATGTTTCTGCTGAAATTCTGAATGCATTCAAAACGGTTACACGTAGTTTAACTACAACCAATAATACGATCAACGAGTCTACGAATACGATTATGAAATCGTTGAATGATAAGTTGTCTGAAAATGAAACCAGAGATAAGGCCCAGATCTGGCTGCCTATAGCCCAGCAGGCCGTTGTGCTTGCTTACGGAATGAATGCCTATATTGAAGATCTCAAAAATCAGATCTATAAAGCTGCCGATTTCGATCCGGCACGTAAAGGCGATTCAACCTTTAAGGAAGATAAC
>MWWA01000413.1_pt1 | contig 11258 bp, 11 predicted proteins | sample 1047341 | NCBI WGS metagenome assembly MWWA01 (sample SAMN06349978, study PRJNA376086) | soil metagenome | isolation source: MS5-1 sample Antarctic (ecotone) soil | place: Antarctica | collected 2015-01-13
CAACAGTCCTGTGTCTTATCGACCAGGGGCTTGGTTTAATTCTGCAAAATTCTTTGACATAGAATACCAGACTTACGGAGTCGTTCCTAATGATACAATGAAGGGGATTTCCTCCTTTTATTGGGAACATGAAGATGGGAGGGTATGTTTTAGGGCAGTCTATGAAACTGAATCCCGTATATTTATAGGAGCAAATGCTTTGGGATTTAGGCTTAGACATGCTTTTATGGACAAGGCCATTAAAGAGGGGTGGCAAATAGACAGGGTAATGGAAAATCTAGACAAGGCTGACTTTAATCCGGAATTTCATCAAAAAAACCATAAAAGTATTTCGGAAAAATTTAAGGGTGATAAGATGTAAGATTTTAGACGGGGGAAGGGGTCGGAAGTCAGATGTCGGATGTCTGAAGAAGGGAGATACTGAAGAGGACAGATAGAAGACAGATGACCGAAGTGGGGTGCGTCATTGGTGGGGGCACTTCTGGAATTGATAGATATAATCTTATCTTCATAGTGCCCCACAGCAGTCTCCTGATTATAACCATCTTACTGATCCAGGCATCGTCGGCGGGAGCCCAGGATAAATGACAAACGGGATGTTCACCTCCTTACAATGACGATGATAAATCTCCAGAAAACCGTCAACTTCGGACTTCAAACATCCGACTTCGGACTCTACACAATAACTCAATAACCAAAATAATGAAATTGATTCAAAAAATAGGATTGGCTCTTTTCTTTTCGGGATTGTTTATCTTCAGTATTATCCCGTTTTTGGGGGATTTCCAATTGGAGAAAAACAATCTGAAAGAACATTTAAAACAAGAACATTATGAAAGATTAAAGGAAGAACTTTCTCCTATGTTTGGAGTCCATTATTCTTCCAACTTTTCATTTATCAATGATTTCACTTACTATTTTGAGGGATATAATGAGAAATTCAAATCCCAAGAAAATTGGGAGGAGGTAATTTGGGATGATTATACTTTTGTGGTGACCAAGGCCGCCACCACAGGTTGGATCTTGGATTATAGTGGTTTGTTGTTTCTGCTTTCTATAGGATTAGGTGTTATAGGGGCATTGTTGTACGTATGGCCGGCGCATTGGAATGAACCTGAAGGAATAAAAAACAACGGCATCTATTTTTCATCTTTGAAAGCCCGGGGTTTTTTGGGAATAGTTACCGGTCTCTACCTGATAGGTATATATGTGGTGATTTATTGGTTTCCTGAATATATCACCAATCTTGCCCTAATTGCAGATCCTTTAAGTATGGCCCTATCTGGTAATCCCGCCAGCCAATGGTTTATTTATGGAACAATTTATACGCTGGCCATTTTGGTGATGGGAGTCAGGATGTTTAGGAAATATAAAGGCAATAAGTACCAAACTCTAAGAACGGCATCTGTTATGTTTTTTCAATTGTCTTTTGCATTTCTCCTGCCTGAAATATTGGTACTTCTGAATATGCCCTGGTATGACTTTAAAAATATATGGCCTTTGGATTATACTTTTTTCTTTGATTATAGACTGGATCAAATGCTGGGCAGCGGGGCATTCGGAATGTTTATGTTGATTTGGGGCATTCTGTTGGTGATATTGGGAGTACCTGTTTTGACCTATTTTTATGGGAAAAGATGGTACTGCTCTTGGGTCTGTGGATGCGGGGGGCTTGCGGAAACAGCAGGGGATCCTTACAGGCACTTGTCCGATAAGTCCTTAAAGGCCTGGAGCATTGAGAGATATATGGTTCATTCGGTTTTAGTTCTTATTGTGGGGATTACAGGTATCACACTCATTAATTATTTTTCAGGGTTTGATTTATTGGGAGGAGCAACGGGAGTCCTCCATGAATGGTATGGATTCATAATTGGGGCAGCTTTTGCGGGAGTGGTAGGTGTGGGGTTTTATCCATTTATGGGTAACAGGGTTTGGTGTAGGTTTGGATGCCCCTTGGCTGCTTATTTAGGGATTGTTCAGCGGTTTAAGTCCCGTTTCAGAATTACCACCAATGGAGGGCAGTGCATTTCCTGTGGCAACTGCTCCACCTATTGTGAAATGGGAATAGATGTCAAATGGTATGCCCAGAGAGGTCAAAATATTGTCCGTGCTTCTTGTGTGGGCTGTGGAGTCTGTTCTTCAGTATGTCCAAGGGGAGTATTAAAACTGGAAAACCGGGAGGAAAGCGGAAGGATTAATCCCAATCCTATAATTATTGGTAATGACTCGGTGAAGATACATTCTTAATGACCATCATTTATTTATCTATTGCCCTGTATATTCTGGCCATGCTATTTGTTTTGGTATATAGCATTGCACAGGCACATTTGTTATTTCATTTTATTCTTTATCAAAAGCATCCCACCACACCAGAAAAGTCATCATCGGAAAATTTACCCTTGATAACGGTTCAACTTCCGGTTTTCAACGAAAGATATGTGGTTGAAAGATTGATCTCTGCGGTTGCTGTCTTAAATTATCCTCCGGAGAGATTGGAAATACAAATGTTGGATGACAGTACAGATGAGACACAACAATTAATCAAGCAAAAAATCAAGGAATTTCCCCAACTTGACATTAAATATATTCACCGGACTGATAGGATAGGATTTAAAGCAGGTGCTTTAAAGGCAGGCTTGGGAGTAGCCAGAGGGGAATTTATAGCTGTATTTGACGCAGATTTTGTACCGGATCCTGATTTTTTACTCAGTACTCTGCCATACTTCAAATCACCCAAAGTAGGGATGGTACAAAGCCGATGGACCCATCTGAATAAAAATTATTCCCTGCTTACCAAATTGCAGGCATTTGCTTTGGACGCCCATTTTCTTGTGGAGCAGATAGGCAGGAACCGACAAAATGCCTTTATGAATTTTAATGGTACGGGAGGTATTTGGCGTAAAAGCTGTATTCTGAATGCCGGCAACTGGCATCATGATACCTTAACAGAGGATTTGGATCTAAGTTACCGTGCGCAACAGAAGGGGTGGCAATTTATTTATAGGCCGGAAATAGAATCGCCTGCGGAACTTCCACCCATCATGAGCGCCATTAAATCCCAGCAATTTCGTTGGACCAAAGGAGGGGCAGAATGCGCCGTTAAACATTGCCGGGAAGTCTGGAAAAAGCCATTACCGTTTAGGATTAAATTCCATGCCATGGCACATTTGTTTAACAGTGTGCTTTTTATCGCCATTTTAATTGGAAGTTTAAGCAGTATTCCTGTATGGTGGGCTGCCCAACAAGGGCTGATTGATCCGTATTATTTTAAATTTGGGGCGGTTTTTTTGATAGGTTTTGTAATCATTGCCTGGGTTTACATAATGGCTTATTTTTTTAACCAAGGAGCTTTTTGGAACAAATTCGGAGGGATTTTGTGGCAGTTGCCCCTGTTCCTTGCGGTATCGATGGGTTTATCCTTACACAATTCTACGGCGGTATGGCAAGGGCTTAGAGGGAAAAGATCTTCCTTTATCAGAACTCCAAAATTCAATTTGGAAAACGCGGGTAATTCCTGGCGGAAAAACAGCTACATTCATTATAATATACCATTCATCACCTTTCTTGAAGGAGGAATGGCTGTTTTATTTTCCATTGTAGCAGCCTTAAGTTTCTATAATCAGGCTTTTGAAATGCTGCCATTTCACCTGATGTTGGCGGTAGGCTATGCGGTGGTATTTTACACCTCTTTCAGGTCTTATAAGGGATGGGAATGAAAGAAAAAGGAACAATCATAAGTGACGGGGAATCGGTGTTCGTCTATAGTGTTGATTCTGATCCCTTATGACTGATTTTGCCCATAAAGTCTTTTCACTTCATCACAGTTCACACTCATTTTTTTGTTCCAGCCTTTCCTGGCTTCTACGGAAGAGTTCTCATTGCAATATTGTATCAGTGGCTTTTTCGGTATCGGTTTGATGCCAACCAAGCCTTGGAGACTTAGCCAGAAGGACTGAGACATTTTACCTCAGTTCATTATGCATATTTGTTTACCTTTGAGACTTGAGAGGCTTATTTGCCCAGGTAAAAAAGGAACCTTCATCAAGAGCTTTTAAAGTGAAAAAACAATATCCCTATGTTCCCCAATTCGCCCATCATTGATGTTATTATCCCGGCCTTCAACGAACAAAATTCCATTGGCTTGGTGGTGCGTGAGATCCCACATTACATTAGGAATATCGTGGTAGTCAACAACAATTCTAATGATAAAACTAAAATCAATGCAAAAAGGGCAGGAGCTATCGTTGTCGATGAACCTCAACAGGGTTATGGGCAAGCCTGCCTGACCGGAATGTCCTATTTACAGGCCTTGGAGGTACAGCCGGAAATCGTAGTTTTCCTGGATGCGGATTATAGTGATTATCCAGCGGAAATGTCGCTTTTGGTCCGCCCAATAATTGAGAATAACATAGATTTTGTAATTGGTTCCAGGGCCAAAGGCAATAGGGAGGGGGGCTCCATGACTTTTCCGCAGATTTTCGGAAACTGGTTGGCCACGACTTTGATGAGGGGGGTTTATCGGGCTGAATATTCTGATCTGGGGCCGTTTAGGGCCATTAAATGGGATCGGTTATTGTCTTTAAACATGAAGGATCAAGACTATGGCTGGACCATTGAAATGCAGATTAAAGCTTTCCAAAATAAATTGAAGATTCAGGAAGTACCGGTGAACTACAGAAAACGTATTGGTACTTCGAAAGTCAGTGGCACTGTGAAGGGAACAGTTATGGCAGGTTATAAGATAATCTGGACCATCATAAGACACTTTTAATAAATTAAACAAAAATCTAATAATTTTTCTTAGGAAATATATTTTTATATTTGTCCAGGTTCAACTTATTTAATATGGTATTAGAATTTGAAAAACCAATTGCTGATTTAGAGCTTAAACTTCAGGAAATGAAGGATTTAGCTAAGGGTAAGAACATGGATTTATCGGTTGATATTCAGTCTTTGGAAGATAAAATACAGGCTTTGAAAAAAGAAACTTTCCAAAATTTAACCCGATGGCAGAGAGTACAACTCTCAAGACATGCTGACAGACCCTACGCTTTTGATTATATCTTCGAAATTACAAGTGATTTTATAGAAATTCATGGAGATAGGAACGTAAAAGATGATAAGGCCATGATTGGAGGATTGGGGGACATTGATGGAAGAACTGTTATGTTTATAGGACAGCAAAAAGGCCGTAATACCAAACAAAGACAAGAGAGGAATTTCGGGATGGCTAATCCTGAGGGTTATCGCAAGGCTCTTAGACTGATGAAGATGGCCGAAAAGTTCGGTAAACCCATTATTACTTTGATCGACACCCCAGGGGCGTTTCCTGGTATAGAGGCAGAAGAAAGGGGACAGGGAGAAGCTATTGCAAAAAACCTCAAAGAGATGTTCAAGCTAAAAGTTCCTGTTATCTGTGTCATTATAGGTGAGGGAGCTTCAGGAGGCGCATTGGGAATTGCAATTGGCGACAAGGTATTTATGCTGGAAAATACCTGGTATTCGGTTATTTCTCCAGAATCATGCTCCTCAATTTTGTGGAGAAGTTGGGATTATAAAGAGCAAGCAGCAGAAGCTTTAAAATTAACAGCTTCGGATATGTTGAAGCATCATTTGATTGACGGGATCATCAGTGAACCCCTTGGGGGAGCCCATAAAAACATGAAGGTGATGGCCCATACGTTAAAAGCTACCTTATTGGAAGCATTAAAAGAGTTGGATGCAATGACACCGGAAGCAAGAATGGAACATCGCATTGAAAAATTCTGTGCCATGGGCGTCGTAAACGAATAGGAGAGGGCTTAACCAAAGATGTGCATAAGTAAAAGTGGAGGTAAAATAGGTATTGCCCTCTCAGGAGGTGGGGTGAGGGGAATTGCCAATCTTGGTGTGCTTAAAGCTTTAAACGAGGCTGGAATTTTTCCCCATCAGGTCTCGGGAACCAGTGCCGGGGCAATAGCGGCAACCCTATACTGTTATGGTTATAGGCCCGACCAGATTTTTGAACTTATAGTTCAAACCAATTTTTTTAAATTTTTGAGACCTGCGATCAGCTGGAAAGGAATTTTAAAAATGAATACTATTGAGTCTCTTTATGGGAAATATATAGTCCCTAATGATTTTTCGGGATTAAAAATTCCTTTGACCATCGTGGCCACGAATTTAACTCAGGGACAAGTTGCCTACTTTTCTGAAGGGGAAATCATCAGGCCTCTTATGGCTTCTACCTGCATTCCCGGATTATTTGAGCCCATATTTATTGGCAATAATTATTATGTAGATGGTGGTGTATTGAACAATATGCCCATTGAACCGTTGGAAGGGAAATGTGAATATATCATAGGGGTAAACTGTAATCATGTGACTGAAGAGCATAATATCAGAAATATTAAAAAATTAATTGAAAGATCAGTGATTATGGCTATGAATTGTAACGTCTACAGCCGGAAATCAAAATGTGATTTTTTTATTGAACCAGTTGGATTGGCAAGATATGGAGCTTTTGATTTGAAAAAGGCATATGAAATATTCACTGCCGGATATAAAACAACTGAAGCTTTTATAGCATGCAATCAGCAATTGGCTTCTTTGGCCAAAAATTAAAAAACATGAATCTTTGAGATTTTGTTTAAGATAGAGCTTTTAAATACAAATATAATATGAAATTGTTGGCTCGCTTTGTTTTATGGATCACTGGGTGGAAAGTGACAGGAAGATGGCCTGAAGATTTAAAAAAAGCCGTATTAATTGCTATTCCCCACACCAGCAACTGGGATTTGCTGTATGCCAGGGCTGCATTTTACATTTTGAATGTTCCTTTAAGGTTTACTATAAAAAAAGAGGTGATGGTAGGTCCATTAGGTTGGCTGATCAAAGGGCTCGGTGGTATAGCTATAGACAGGAAAAAAGTAACCGGCAAAAGGAAGCAAACCTATACTGAAGCCATGATAATGATGTTGGAAGAAAGAGATGAGCTTGTTATAATGGTGACGCCGGAAGGAACCCGAAATTATGCTCCTAAATGGAAAACCGGCTTTTATCATATTGCTATGGGGGCTCAAGTTCCAGTGGTAATTGGTTATTTGGATTATAAATTAAAGCAGGCAGGAATTGGTCCAATCATAAATCCCTCTGGAAATATGGAGCATGACATGGAAATTTTAAAGGAATTTGGAAGAAAGGTGACCCCTAAATATCCGGAGAAGGGCATCCATTAATTGACAAAATTCAAGTATGATGTTATAATTTTACCGTTCGAGATTTGGGAATGAATTTTGTGGAGTAATTCTGTTAAATTCATTCACACCTCCAAATTAAAATTTCTATAAAACTCAATAATTATGTTTAAGAAAGTAAGAAATTTGACAGTTTTTCAAATTTTAAAAGATAGCATAACGGATTTTGGAAGCAATGATTCAATGACCTTCGCGGCTAGTACTGCTTTCTATACTATCTTCAGTATGCCTGCTCTTCTGATTATGATCTTAAATATTGGATCAACTTTTTATACCACCGAAAGTGCGGTAAGGGAAGAATTGTTAAGTCAGGTTTCAAGCCTTTCAGGCCCTGAAACTGCGAAAACGCTGGACGGAATAATTCAAAATGTCTCCCAGGATACTACAGGCTTTTTTGCTTCTATTGTGGCAATAGGGATCTTGGCATTTAGTGCCACTACCGTTTTCGTAAGTTTGCAAAATAGCATCAATCACATCTGGCATATTAAGCCCAAGCCCAATCGGGGCTATCTGAAGTTTATTATGAACAGAGTGATCAGTTTTTCCATGGTGGCCTCCATTGGTTTTGTTTTGTTGGTTTCCCTGGTGATCGATGCGCTGATAGTAGTGTTTTTTGATTATGTGGCAGAATTCTTAAATGGAAGCAATGTTTGGTTATTATCTGTTACCAACTTCATATTGGCACAATTATTTTTAATGGTTATTTTCGGCCTGATGTATAAGATATTGCCGGATGCAAGAGTTAAATGGAAAGATGTTTGGCTGGGCTCCTTTGTTACCATGTTGTTGTTTGGCCTCGGTAAGTATTTGATTGGCCTCTATATGGGAAACAGTGACTTGGGGAGCGCCTATGGAACTGCGGGATCATTAGTGGTAGTGCTGATTTGGGTATATTATTCTGTTATTATCTTTTTATTTGGGGCACAGGTCACCTATTATATTGCCAAGAAAACTGGAGGTAACGTCACACCTATTAAACAGGCGGTCAGGGTTGAAACCATGGAAGTGGATAAGTTTGGTAATATCCTTAAAAAAAAGGAGGAGAAAGCAGATGAAACGTAAGGGGCGTACCCTAAAACAGCGCTAAACACGCAATACAATTGATATCAATTAAAATAAAAAAAAGAATGATTACCTGATTTCCTTGTTGTCATCGCTTTTTTCTATCTGCACTCCTTCATTGCCTGTTCCCTTTTCATCCCCCGTTTTTGTGTCAAAATTGGAGACTTCTTTACCCAAAACTTCATCAGAAGCCTCTTTTTCTGATTTCGTACCTTGCGCATTTTTAGAAAATATTTTTTTAAACAATAGGAATAAGACGAAAGCAATTGCCAGGATAATAATTGCACCGAGAACCATTGACATATTTAATATTATTATTTGTGAAACAAAAATCTTCACTATTGTTAAGTCAACTCTTAAGTGACGTTATTTCACGCCTGCCTACCGGCCAGGCAGACAAAGACGCTAAGATGCAAAGCTAATGTTTACATTCCTTTGCGCCTTGGCGAGAGACTTTATTTTTTAAACATTATATAATTGATATGACATTACCTTTTATCACCAATTGCTTAAAGCAATTTAAATGCCTAAACATAAAAGTAGATTTAAATCTCAAAGTGAGAAAATAAATTGAATTAGATTTCCAACCTAATTTTATCCCGTTTTTTGTCCATAAACTTAAAAGAGAGTGCCTTGGACAACCTGTGGTTTTGGTCCCTGGATGGAACCTTTCAACATGATGTAAATTAATTTGAAAAAACCGTTCTTCCAACTTTCCAAAGTGATTTTTATTTCTTTTCCCTCATAATCTACAGGCCCCCTTAATTTTTCATATCCAATCATCATGGTCCATATGGTGTAAAATGTTGTCTCAGGTTGAAGGTCAGGTCTCATACTTCCGTCCTGAATACCCATTGAAATAATTTGAATGCCAATTTTTGCTGACTCATGGTGTACATCCAACAATTTCTGAAAATTAGAACTTTCCAGAATCAACGGATCGATTTGTTCACAAAGCTTTTTGTCATTATACAGAGCCATCAATCCCATAAAATTCAATATGGCTTCATGGAACATCCTGTTTTCCGAAGCAAATCTTAAAAAGTTATTGAATAAATCCATTACCAACTCTATACCTTTTTTGTCCTTAACTTTGATGGTTTGTTTAAAAACTTCTTTCAATTCATCAAAAGCTTTTTTGGTTACCGCCATATAAAGATCTTCCTTATTCTTAAAATAAAAATAGATAAGACCCTTGCTGATCTTTGTCTCCTTAGCCACATCATCCATTTTGGTGGTATGGAATCCTTTAGAAGAAAATAATTTGATTGCCGATTGGACGATTTGCTTTTCTTTTTGTTGTCTTTCGTATACACCCATTGTTTAAGAACTTGGAGACTTAAATATAATTTAAAAAGTTTAAATGCGGTTTAAATTGAAGGATTATCAAAAATTTAAAATTAACAAATTTCAGGCCTTGGTTAAATAATTTTGATGATAAAGTAGTTTTTCTTTCCTTTTTGAACCAATAAATAAAGATCTTGAAGTAAAATATAATCAACGGGATCATTTGGATCCGTTGCTTTTAATTTATTAATGCTGACACCCCCTCCCTGGATCAGCTTCCGTGCTTCCCCCTTTGAAGCAAAGATCACTCCATCCGGGTCAGCCAAAAGATCCACTATCTTTTCAATTTTCTGATACTGGTTTCTTACTATTTGAATTTGAGGGACACCTTCAAAAACCTGCAAAAAGGTCCTTTCATCCAAAGCAGCCAAATCTTCGGTTGAAGATTTGCCGAAAAGTATAGAAGAAGCTTTTAGAGCCATTTCATAATCTGCTTGATTGTGCACGAGAATGGTTATTTCCTGGGCAAGGGCTTTTTGAAGAACTCTCAGATGGGGTGTCTGGAGATGATCTGTTTCTAGTTTTTCAATATTGTCTCTCTGCAGTGTAGTGAAAATCCGGATATACTTGGAAGCATCATCATCCGAGACGTTAAGCCAGAACTGGTAAAATGCATAAGGGGAGGTCTTTTCGGGGTCTAACCAAACATTTCCTCCCTCTGTTTTGCCGAATTTATTTCCATCAGCCTTGGTGATCAAGGGTACGGTAAGGGCATAAGCACTTCCACCGCCCATTTTTCTGATCAATTCTGTTCCCGTCACAATATTTCCCCATTGGTCTGATCCACCCAATTGAATGCTGCAATTATGGTTTTTCCATAGATGAAAAAAATCATAGCCTTGGATAAGTTGATAGGTAAATTCTGTGAAAGAAAGTCCATTGCCTTCTTCTAGCCTTCTTTTGACACTGTCCTTCGACATCATATAATTTACCGTGATGTGCTTACCCACCTCCCGGATAAAATCCAGGAAAGAAAACTGTGACATCCAATCGTAATTATTGACCAATTCTGCACCTGATTCTCCTGTCTCATCAAAGTCTAAAAATTTTCCCAGCTGAATTTTTATGCAAGCTATATTGCGATTTAGGGTTTCCTTGTGCAATAGATTCCTTTCTGCCGATTTAAAAGAGGGATCACCAATCATTCCAGTAGCTCCTCCCACCAAGGCAACAGGTTTGTGACCCGCCCGTTGAAAGTGGAGAAGAGTCATCACACACACCAAATGACCTATATGTAAAGAATCTGCGGTGGGATCAAAACCAAGATATGCCGAAGCCGTTTCCTTGTTTAGATGTTCTTCAATTCCGGGTGTCACATCCTGAAGCATTCCTCTCCATCTCAATTCTTCAATAAAATTGTTCATAATTTGTCGGCTGTTAAGAAATAAAGCTGCAAATATAAGATTTGCAGCTTTTATATTAAAAGATGATTGATGGTTAACTAGCTAGGGCCGGACTTCCCTTTCCATGACCAAAACCAGTTTATCGCCTTTGGGACTAAGGGCCAATCTGGAAATTCCCTTAAATCCAGGTAAGGAAACGGTGGCTATTTTTTCCCAGGAAACGCTTTTTTTAATCTTTTTAAGATAAAGATCTTTTCCCCGAGCCATGAGC
>MWWA01000414.1_pt1 | contig 11250 bp, 9 predicted proteins | sample 1047341 | NCBI WGS metagenome assembly MWWA01 (sample SAMN06349978, study PRJNA376086) | soil metagenome | isolation source: MS5-1 sample Antarctic (ecotone) soil | place: Antarctica | collected 2015-01-13
ATTCCAGGCCCCCCGCCAGCGCCTGGGCGTCGCGGTTCGGAAAGGTCAGGCCGCAGGGGCCGATCGCCTCGGGAAGGCCCCCACCTCGCGAGCCGACGACGACGCAGCCACAGGCGATTCCTTCCAGAGCAACTACTCCAAACGGTTCGTCGTAGCGGGAGGGGACGACCAGGATCTTGTGCTGCCGCAAAAGACTCCGCAATGCCGCGTCGCGTTTTGGGCCGCTAAAAGTCACCTGTCCGTCTAATTCCAGTCGAGTCGCAAGTTGCTGCAAGGGGGCAAGCTCCGGACCACCGCCTACGATCGTTAGGCCGGGAGAGAGATGGCGGGTCCGGAGTATGGCCAGGGCCTCGAGCAGAAGATCGACTCCTTTTTCCGAAACCAGGCGGCCGAGAAAGACGAGATCGCCTGTCCGTTCCGTCTCGGGTGCGTCGAAGGAGAATTTTCGCGCATCGTAGGGGTTATAAATGAGGGTCGAGGTCGTCGCGAAACAGGCCGCGACCGCTTTGCTGCTGGCCACGCTCGTGCTGTGCCGGACGATCGTGTGTTTGAGCCGCTGCACTAAATCGACCCCGCGGGGCGCGCGGCAATAGGAGCCCTGATGCGTGATCACGATCGGCTTCGAGACGAGCAAAGCGGGCCAGAGCGTGCGCAGGCTCAGGTTGTTGTGCCAGAAAATATCAGACCATCGGATGACTCGGATGAGCTCTGACAAAGAAGGCTGTCGCGCCACGGGATACGGAAGGTTCTCCGCGCCTTCCGCCAAGGTATGTGTCACCACGGTCACCGGGTGACCGAGCCGGAAAAACTCAGCGGCCAGCAACTCCCCGACCGTTTCGATCCCGCCGATGCTGGGAGCAAATGCGTGTGATGAGATAAGTATTTTCAAGGAAAGTAGGGGCGGCCGGTGCAGCCATTAAAGTAATCGCGTACTGCCTTCCAGCGTGCGCGGGCCGAAAAAGCGAACCCGTCGTCGCGACGAAGGACGCCCAGCCGCAGGGTGTTGGCGAGAAGGAGAAGCGCGCGGACGGTTGCAGCGGTGCGGCCAAAGTAGGCGTGCACAAGATAGAGCGAGTTGCGGGCGAAGAGGTAACTCCGCCACGAACTTTCGGTAAAGGTGGCCGGATTAGTCACGATCGAGCCCCAGACGAGGACGACCTTCCAACCGCGGCGGACCGCGCGCGCGCCAAGGTCGTGCTCATCGCCATAGGCGAAGTAGCGTTGGTCAAAAAGCCCGATCTCATCCAGGCATTCGCGGCGAGCGAGCATGAGCGTGCCATGCGGTACGTCCACCGCTTGGGCTGTCCCGGTCGCCTGCGCCTCCGCCGGCTCGGGAAAAACACCGCGCCAGCGTGAGAGACGGGCCACGAATGGCTCCGGGTACTGCGGGCAGGCAATTCCAACCCGCGAATCCGCGTCCGCCGCCGCGACGAGGAGACGGAGGCAATCCGGCTCGGGCATGGCGTCATGGGCGCTGATGAGACAGTAGGGAGTTCCTTCCTGCCGCAACCATTGCCGCAACACGACATTGAGCGCGCCGCCCCAGCCCTTGTTATCGTCCAGCCTAACGATCGTAACCGCCGGGTCCAGTTCCGTCTGCAACCGCGCATAGGCATCTCCGCTGGAATCGTTGTCGATCACAGTGACTCGAAGGGGAATGCCCTGGCCGGAGAACGCCTTCACCGTGGCCACACAGGCGTCCGGTTGATTCCAGTGAACGACAAAAAGATCGACTTCAGGCATGGCTCGGGAAGTTATGCCGCCAGACGCAGCGCGGTGGCGACGGTGAGCGCAAGGTGCTCGGAAGACGCGTGGCGCCGATACCAATCGTGATGTGAGAAAGCGATGTCGACGCGTTCCTCCGCCGGCGGGAGACTCTGGTCAGACTCAGTCACGAAAAACGGCCCGGGTAACTGGTCGGAGCTGAGACCAATTGGCGAGCCGGCGTGCGGAAAGACCGGGATCACTCCGTGCGCACAGTAAGCGGCGAAGACGGTCGATTTGAGAATAGTGGCGGTCGCGACACCCGGTTGATGAAAATAATCGAGCCAGGCAAAGGCGGCGTTGGACAGGACTTCCGCGGCCGAGCCGCTGTCGATTCGAGGATGATAGCTGGTTTGAATGTCCGGCAATCGGTCGAGCAGGCTGCGAATTTCTGAGCTATCCGTGCCGCCCACGACAACTAGCACGCGGGGACCATAGGGTTGAGGGATAAGCGGTATGTTTTGCAGCATCGAACGCAGGGAGCGTTCGATCAGTTCGTTGCCCCCGCAAATAACCCAGCGATGTGGATCACGTCCGGCCAGCTCCGCCCGAATCAGGGCGGGTTCGCCGAAATTGGACATAACGGGTTGGACAAAGACACGAGTTCCAGGCGCGAGTCGTTCAAGCTGCGCGCCCTGAGTTTCATTGCTCACAATCGCCGCGTCCGAGAGGTCGGCAATGGAGCGAGCGATCTGTTTCTGCAGTGGGCCGAGCCAGAAGGCGCTTCGCCGCCAAGAGCCGGCAGCATAAAGTTCGTGGAAGATTGTCACCAGCCGGGCGCCCCCCGAATTCGTTAGACGACGCAGCACGGTGGGCAGGCGGGAAGGGATCCCGCGTGGGTTGTAGCCGTAATTGACATAGTGCAGAAGGAGCGCCCCGGGAGAATCGATCGTTTTCGAGACAGTCCGTAAAGGAGACAGGAGCTCGAAATTATCCGCGGTGCTCGAGGACGTGGCCGGGGCCGCGGAAACGAAAATGGATTCGATGTCGTAGGTCTCGCGCAAGCGGCCCGCCAATTGCCTGGCATAGTCACCGACACCGCCGCAATCGTCCGGAGCGCGGGGGATGATCTGCAGCAAACGCCGGCGGCTCTTCACGATTGGCTCCCGCTCTCCCTTTCGCCTAACGAAAAAAGCGCAGTGCGATAATGAAGAATTGTGTTTTCCGCGATTTCCTGCCAGCGATAGCGGCGAGCGATTTCAACGCAACTCCTGGAAAGCGTCTCGTATTCTGCCGAAGGCAGAGAAAGAAGATCCGCCGCTCGCGAGGCGATCGCGGCTGAATCTCGTGCCGGGGTGAGGAGGCGCGTCTTTTGCGTCTCCAAGATCTGGTGCGGCCCGGGAACGTCGTAGGCAATGGTTGGCAGCCCGGCCGCGAGTTGCTCGATGAGCGCGAGGCCGAAGCCTTCGATGTGGCTGGGGAAGAGACCAATCGTGCAGTCAGCCAGGAGCAAAGGCAGGTCGCACGCGGGGAAAGTCGGCTGGCAAATAATTCGTCTGTCGTTGCCGAAGCCGAGTTCGGCTCGCACGACCGCCTCTTCAAACATGGTCCCGAGAAAAACAAAGTCCGCGGCGGGATGGCGCGCCCAGATATCGGTCATGATGCTGGGCCATTCGCGCGACCCCTTGCGCGGTCCCCACATTCCGATGAACGCGACTTTCTGCTTTTGCAGGCGGACCGGGGCGGGAGCGGCGGCCGCGGCGAGGTCATTGAGGAAGCCATCGGTCAAGCCATAGGGCTCGACGATCGCGGGAGCAGGGACCGTGGGATCGGTCGAGAGCTCGCGACACTCATCTTCGTTAGGCAAATTCAGGAGGTCACAGGTGCGAATCGATTTTTCCGAGTGGACGCGGGCGCGCCAGTCGATGAAGCGATGAAAGAGATGTCCGAACCAGCGCCCTTCTTTCTGGCTCGGCTCGAGTTTGCTCGACTCGTGCAGAAAGCGATGATACAGGCGAAAAAGTCCCACCGAGCGTGCGACGAGCAGACCGCGAAAGCCGAGCGAATTTTTGGAAAAGGGGAGGACGCCGATCAGGCAATCAATCACGTCGAAGCGGTGCCCGTGCGCTCGGACGAAAGCGGCTGCCTGGTGCGGAAAAAGGATCTGGCGCAGAGCGGACCCGGCACGTGAGGCGGGAGGATCAGGGAAGGCGTCGGTTAGGCAAAATTTTTCCACGGTGTGCCCGGCGCCACTCCATTCCTTGGTCAGTTCGATCCAGACCCGCGCGGCGCCGAGGCGGGGATCCCAAGGGAGATTAACAATCGCCAGGATGCGGAGCGGTGCGACAGCGGATTGCATGATCGTTACAGCGTAGTCCAAAACTTGTGCCGGACCGGATTCACGTAATGACGCAGGACGAGGTGCGGACCAGCATAACGATCGGGATAAATGAATTGATCGTCCAGTTGCAGGACATAGCGTGCCGGGTCCAGCGGCCGGGCCCCATTCGCATGCATGACCAGGTGCACCAGCGTCTGGTTAGTAAAGAAATTCGGCTCGCCCTCCAATTCGAGAAAGCGACTAATGGCCACAGACCAATCGAGCCGACGCAGGAGAAGGAGGAGCCCGGAGTTTACCGGTTCGCGCGCTTCGTTAGGCTCACGCAAGACGCGCGGATCAGCCGACGAATCCTGGCAGTCCGGCAGGTAGAGTGCCGGCGCCGGGGTGGCGTCGACATCCGACATCAATTTCGCGGCACCGGGGAAGAAGAGGATGTCGGAATCGACGTAGAAGGCCGGCCCGTTGCGCGGCAGCGACAAGATCAGGCCGAGCTGTTTGCCCATCGGATAAGTGGTGATGTAGTGGCGAAATTTCTCGGGCAGATCCGGCGGCAGATTCTCGCCCGTTGGCCGGACGGTAACGACCGGATTGATGCTTTGCAGGAGTTCGACACTGCGAGGGGAATGGGAGCCGTCGCTGACCACGGTGAAACTTTGCGGGCGACCGACGTGGCGGAGGAAGGAACGGATCGACCGGACCTGCTCGGGCAGCATTGCTTCGCCGGAATAGGAGTAAACGTCCAACGGAATGTCGCGGGCCGGCTGAATTTTGCGCCGCGCGATTGCGGGCAAAAGCGCGCGGTAACTCCTGCGCCGCAGCTCGCCTTCCCAGCGAGCGGAGTGATAGCCGAAGTTTGGAATTTTCATGCCGGGATGGGTTGGCGAAATCCGCGGTAACTTAGCCCGATATTAAGGAAGAGGCTGGGCAGGGCAGAGAAGAGGTTAAAGGTAAGTACCCCGGCCACGGTCGAGAAATCGATAAAAGGAATAAGTAGTAACTGCGTCCCAAGAGTGAGGGGAATGTAGAGCCAGGAGCCGACGATCCAGGCGCGGGAAGCGTTTAGCGTCCACAGAGTGCTCGCGATCATATTCAGGATTGCACCACCCATCATCAGCAGCAGCTCATGCTGGAGATGGGAATACCTGTTCCCGAGGATAAAAAGAAATTGGTCAGGCAAGAAGATCGCGCCCGCGAGGACGACGAGACTGAAACCGGCTACGGTGCCGGCGATCCCCGTGTAAAGCCAGCCCAGCTTGCGTGACTCCTGGCAGCGCGCGAAGGCGGGGGCAAAGATATTGGTAATGAGGTTGCCGAGGACCGCGAAAATCATCGCGAGGCGGCCGAGCGCTCCGACCTCCGCGACCGCCCCGGCGCCCCGGCCAAAGAGAGTGATGAGAAGAATGGTGATTTGCCCCTGGAGACAGAAGAAAATCGCGTTCGGGGCCTGGTTGCGAATGAAGCCCATCATCGCTTTCCGGTCGGCCGGGTTTTCCCCGGCCTGCAGATCGACCACGGCGCTGACGTAGCGCCGCAGGAGAAGATATTGTAGCAGGAGGGCGCCGGAACCGACCAGTGCCGCGACCCCGGCATTCAGGAAAACAAAGGCGAGCACGATCAGGATGACCAGACGCGTGATCGCCCCGGTGAAATCGATTTTTTGAATTTGCCGGATATCGGAGCGCAAACGCGGGACGACATCGAGCACGCCGAGCGATAGCTGCACATACAGGCCGCCGAGAACAGCAACGATCAGGATGACCGCGTAAAAAATGGAGGCTCCGTTTTTCACCAGCATGTAAAAAAGCAACGGAGTCACCGCCAGGACCGCGGCTGCGCCGAGTTTGCGGCGCAGCTTTAGTCCGGTGCTGATTAGTTCGCCGAAGCGGTGCCCATCCTGCCAGACACGGCCGCCGATCGAGACCAGGCCAATGCTGATGCCGATATCGGCCAGGACATTGATCGTGCCCTGCATCGTATTGGCGATGGTGAAGAGCGCGTACTCATGCTGATCCAGCCGCCTAACGAGCAAAATCCCGACGGCAAAGCCGATCAACTGGATAAGCGCCTGGATGGAGGCAAACCGGCCGACCCGCCGGGCAAAGAGAAAAGCGCGCCCGCTGCGAGGAGGCGGCGAGCCTCCGACTGGTGGCGCGGACTCGGAGGAGGTCATGACGCGACAAGCTCGTGAACGACGCGCCGGATGATCGGCCAATCGGTGCGCGCGCCGCGGCTACGAAACGCGATGACCGTGCTGCTCCGCCGCCGGTTGGAGGGGCGCTTCCGGCGCGGGCGGGGTGTTATAGTACTCCGCGTATTGGTAGTAATAGTACTCCGGCAGTGAAGTATCGACGTAGTTCAAAATCACGCCCGGGACATTGACCTGCCGGTTATAGAGAAGCTCCAGAGCTTTACGGGTCAGGCGCGCGGACGTATAGGAGAGCCGGACGACAAACAAGGTCGCGTCGATTTTCGGCGCAAGACTGGTGGTATCATCGGCCGCGAGGACGGGCGAGCTATCGATGATGATGTAGTCGTAGTGATTGTAGATATCTTTAAGGAAAGCGTCGGTCGACTCGCGCAGGAGGTGCTCACTCGGCTGCGAGATGGTGTTGCCGCGAGGCAGGACGAAGAGGCTCGGCAGGGTGGTCGGGACTACGACTTCGCGCCAGTTCACTTCCTGTTTCAGGACTTCGGAAAAGCCGATCTTGGAATGGATATCAAACGTTTCCCGCAGGGCGCCGCGGCGAAGATCGCCGTCGATCAACAGGGTCTTGGCCCCGGAAAGAGCCATGGTGATAGCGAGGTTGGAGGAGACGGTCGACTTGCCTTCGTTAGGCACGGCGCTCGTGATGAGCAGAGTCTTGGGCCGCGGGCCTTCATAGGGCATGAAGAAGATGGAAGAGCGGACGTTGCGATAAGACTCGGCAAAGATGTGCCGAGCATCGTCGGGCTGGAGGAGCGTGACCGCGCCTTTCGTTTTCTCCTTCGGGATCTGACCGAGAATGTTCTCGTTAAAATAGTGCTGGAACTCAGTGAAGGACGCCATCCGGTCGTCGATCCGATCAAGCAGGATGAGGATGACAAGGCCGGCAAAGGCGCCGAAGCCAAGCCCGACGAGCAGGCTTCTGATCAAACCGGGGCGCACTGAGACCGGCGCAGTCGCCTTTTCCATGATCCCGACCTGGTCGCCGCCATCGACGACTTGCGAGACATCGACATCCTTCAAGTTGTTGGTCAGGCGATCGTAGAGAGTCTTCTGGCGGTCGACTTTACCTTTCAGGCGATTGAATTGCGCGAGCTGCTGGCTGAGATCGAGTGCCTTCTTCTCCCATTCCTTGATGTTCGACTTGAGATTCTCCATCTGTTTGCCGATCGACTTGCGCCGAGTGTCAAGCTTTTCGACCGCGTCGTTCCGGTAGAGGCCGATCAATTTTTCCTGCTTATCGATCTCGTCATTCAGCCGGATGATTTTAGGATGCCTCGGGCGCAGATCCTTGGAGAGTGTGTCGCGCTCCGCCTTGAGTAACTGGACCGCTTGTTTTGCCTTCAGATACTCGCCTTCCGGCCCGACGTCGGCGAAGGGCATGCCTTCGTCCGGCTGAGTGGAAGTAGAGTTTTCAGATGCTTTCGGTGCGACCTGCTGGCGGTCGAGGTTCTGGTCGAGATCGAGCAAACTCAGGAGGTCGTACTCGGTCTTAAGGCGGGCATACTCCTGATTGAGCTTCACGAGATAGGCCGCGGCGCTGTTTCCCTCTTCCTGGATAAAGCCGATGTTGTGTTCTTTTTGGAACTCCAGCATCTCATCCTCGCCGTTGCGCAGATCCTTCTCGACCTGGATGAGCTGCTCAGTGATCGCGGTCGTCACATGGCTGCCCTGGTCGACGCGCATGCTTTTTTTCACATCGAGATACTTTTGCATCACGGCGTTGAGGTAAGCCTGGGTGTAATCCGGAGCCGTTCCGATGGCTTCCAGCTCGAAGATGGAAGTGCGTGGCCGCTGAGTGATTGAAAGGGTGACCTTGACCGGCGCCATCTCAGGGTGCGTCGCACGCACCAGCGACTCGGCGCCGGTGCGCACTTCATCGCTTTGCATGAGCTGGATCTGGGTGCCGTAAAAGTTATTGCTGTCCTCGCTGTAGACCGCGTTCTGGGCCAGGTTGAGCTTGCCTGCCACCATCATTTTGCTCACCGAAAGAAACGCGTTGGGCGCCTGGTAAATCATCCAGGCCCCAACAAAGAGTCCGAGACAGATGGTGAGCAGCGGGATCCACCAGCGCCGGAGAAAGAGTGCCTTGTAGCGATGAAGCCGCGTCACGATCGAGGTCGTGATCGAGGCGGGCGAGGAGCGTTCGAAAGCCTTGTTCTGCATAACTAGAAATTGACCAGCCGTTGCGGAACGTAAATCTGGTCGTCGGGTTGAAGGACGACATCATCCTCGGAACGGCCCTGTTCGATCACGCGCTTCAGGTCGACCACCATATCCTGCCCATTCTTCCGGGTAACCTTCACCTTGCGCTTGTCCGCGAAGTCGCCGAAGCCACCGGCGCGAATCACCGCCTTGCTCACGGTGTAGGTCTCGTCGGTCGGGATTTCCTGGGGCCCCTGGCCTTTGACCGCCCCGTAGACGTAGACTTTGCCACGGGATTTTTCACTGACCCGGTCGACCGCGAGAATCACCGTGGCGTGGTAGTAGTATTCCTTTTCCAGTGCCGACTTGATATTGAAAGCCAGTTCCCGGCAAGTTTTGCCGGCGGCCGGGATCAGACCGATGTAAGGCACCTCGAGTTCGCCATTGTCGTTCACCCGCAGGCGCTGCGATTCATTATCGCGATCCTCCACGACGCGAAAACTGACGAAATCATCGCTGCCGAGGCGCTTTTTGTCATCGAGCACCCCCATGGAGTTGGTGCGCATGACCGTACTGCTGGCCGTGCCAGGACCGGCAGGCTCGACCGCGGTAGCTCTCGGGGCGAAGGGAAGCGGGCTACTATCTTGCGCGAAGACCTTTAGCCCGGGAAGAAGGGCAAAGGCGGAAATGCTGCATAAGATAAGAAGACGCTTCATAGACTCATACGATTGGCTTTAGAAACTGTAGGTGCAGTCGAACGAGACGCGGTTTTGCTGGTAATCCCGGAGCGGCTGATCCGATTCCTTCTGGGTATATTGATAGCGAAGACCGAGCGTGACGTGGGGCGTCAACTGGTAGCCCAGAGTGACCGCACCGCCATAACGCTGAATGTGCTCTGAAAAAAGGCCGCCGGAGTCGTCGCCGTCTTCAAAGAAGAGTTCCGTCCCCAGGAGGACGCCGTTGATGATGTTCCAGGTGGCAGTGTGCCGGACGTAATTGAGCGCGACGAAGTTCGAATTAACGCCGAGTTGTGATTCGTGACCGGCGGAGAGGGTCTGAAAGATAGCCGCGTTGATCCGGTGCGAGAGAAGGAAGTTCGCATAGAAATCATTGGCATCGCTTGTATCGGTGACAGCGCCACCGCTGTCGAAGTTGATGAACTGATACCCGGCCGCGACCCGCAGTTTCAGATAATTCGTGATCTGGGTCTCTACGAACGGGCCAATGCTGTAGGTGACCGAATCGTTCAGAAAACCTTGGTCATAGTAGTTGTAGACGGCCGCACTTTCGATGCCGCCGCCGGTAGTGGAGGTGAAGGCGAAGTAGGCGCTAAAGCCCAGAATCTCGGCGTGGCGATCGAGGTAGGAGAAAGTATCGGTCGTCGAAACGTAGGTGTAGTGGTCGTAGCCAAAGGTCAGGACCGCCTTGTTCAAATCCCAGAGCACGGAAACACCGGCGGTATTCTCGAAGCGGCCATAATCGACCACGTTACTGAGCTGCAATTGCGAGACGGGATCCTGCTGGAGCGAGAACCGGTCGTGCACGTTGATGCGGAAATCCTGGATGAAAATATCAAACGCCAGCTGCGAACCGGGCTGGATGAGGATGCCGTTGGTATTAGCGTTGGGATGGTCGAGATAGAAACCGTAACCGAGACCAAGATCGAGCTTCAAGGTGTTCAGCTGAGTCACCGGCCAAAGGGCGGAGAGATTAAATTGCGGCCGGATAATGATGTCCGACTGCTGGTTGGTCTCCGAGAGATTGATGTTGTCGTTATACTCGACCCCGGTGGTGATGCTGAACCGGAAGCGAACCGGACCGAGAAGCAGATTGTAGGGGATCTGGTCGATCGATTGACGGCGCGCCTCGGCTGCGGCTTCACCGGCAAGGGAGGGCCGGACCGCTTCCTGAGCGCGGAGAGCCGGCACCAGAAACAGTGCGGAAAGGAGAAGGGAGAAGATTTTGCGGGCAGCCGCAGTGGAGTTGGGTGTGGAGTCCATGCTCAGAAGGAGAGTCAAGTGCGATCTAAGTTAGCAGATGCAGTACCAAGCAAGGCCTGACATTTTTACGCCGCCTCCGAGAGCCGGAGGCGCTAAAAATTGGGCTCGAGATAATCTGCCCCAAGCCTTCCTTGGAAGGTCCTGTGTTCATTTGTAGCTAAAGCCGTTTATTCCGGCCTGTTTTACCCGTCATAGGTGGTATCGGCAAGATAAATCGCAACCCTCATGGCCCTGGCTTTTGCCCCGGCGGCTAGCCGGCACAACCGCAGCTTTTACGACCCGGGCTGGCTGGCCCGATTCAAGCTCTGGTGGAGAACGCCATGCGCCTCTTATCAACGTTAGCTCTTTTCATCCTTACCGGAGTCGCTTTCGCCCGGGACGACGCGCCGTTCGCGCGCCGCGGCGTGACCGACCTTGGGACGAAGACCAGCTATGCACTGCCCCGCGGCGCGAGCTCGTTTGTGATCCCACTGCGCGACCACGCTGCCGGCGGGGACTTGATTTTTGTGAATGAACACGGGGCGACCGAGGGAGAATTATCCATCGCCGTTTCGAACAAATCCCTCGCCGCGGACAGTCCTCACTGGAGTGCCGTCGAGGGTCGGATTCGGTTTCGCAATAAACGGCTCGTCACCGTCTCGCTTGTCGGCGTGGACGCGAAATTCGTGCGCGTGAAGTTCCAGGTCGGCGGGCGGCGGACCGAGGCCGGGAAAACGGCGGACGACCGGAAGCGACCCTACAAGCTGGCGCGAATCGCGTCGAGCTGATTGGCCGAGCCGAGCTTCTCGTTCTTGTGCGCGATAAAGTTCGCGTATTCCTCGACGAAGATCTTGCCCGGCGGACGGAAATCGAACTGG
>MWWA01000415.1_pt1 | contig 11214 bp, 10 predicted proteins | sample 1047341 | NCBI WGS metagenome assembly MWWA01 (sample SAMN06349978, study PRJNA376086) | soil metagenome | isolation source: MS5-1 sample Antarctic (ecotone) soil | place: Antarctica | collected 2015-01-13
TGATTTTGTAATTAAAATTAGAAGTAATTATGGGTAGATGATGATTATTTTGATATTATGTGCAAATCATCAAAATTATTTCACATCTCTAATTAAACCCAACCCCTGCTACTCCCGTGGAGTAACAGGGGTTTATATTTTTATGAAGGATATTGGGTTTTAAAAAGTATTTATTTAAATTAGGTGATGTTTAAACAGAAAATTTTACTTTTTTTTATTTGCATAGCAATTGTTGTTTTTTCATGTTCTCCTGTAAAACAAGCTTCAACAGAGGGTCTTTTACCATATACTCCTGCATCAAAAGAATTGCATGATTCAATTGTACAAATGGATAAAATATTTTTTGATGCTTATAATAATTGCAGCATAAATGTATTTGAAGATTTAATTTCAGAAAACATAGAATTCTACCACGATCAGGGAGGTTTATCAACTTCAAAAAAAAATCTAATGGAATCTTTGAAAAATAATATCTGTAATAAAGTGACAAGAGAATTACTAGTCGGAAGTATAGAAGTTTATCCTATACCCGGTTATGGTGCAGTACAAATGGGTGCACACAGGTTTCATAATAAAGCAGAACCCGGTGCTGAATCGCGATATGCAAAATTTGTTCATACCTGGAAGAAAGAAAATGGAAAATGGATTATTACAAGAGTTATTAGTTTACATAAATAGCACTTTAAAACTGAATGAGTACGACAAACTAATGCTCTAAAAAAACTTCTACACCACCACCAGCTCATAAAAATTTTCAGGATGCAGGTATTTCTGTGCAAGCTGCTGTAACTCTTCCGCTGACACTTGTTTTATAGTATTGATCTGGTCATAGAAATAAGTTCCATCCAAATCATTTAAAATAATATTCTTCCAGCGGTTAATGATCTGGAAAGGACCATCCAAATCACCAAGGATAATTCCCATCATATAATTGCGTACAAGCAACAACTCTTCTTCTCCAATGAAACCTTCTCTTAATCGTTTCATTTCATGGTACACTTCTTTTACAGTTGCTTCGCAAACATCTCTTCCTGCTTCTGTACTTATTACCCAAGCAGACTGATGAATGTGGTTTTGCAAATAACTAAAGATGCCATACGTATAACCTTTATTTTCCCTGATGTTGCTCATTAACCTTGAGCCAAAAAACCCACCAAATAAATTATTTAAAACCTGCACCTTCATAAAATCAGGATGATGCCTGTTGGGAAAAGGTGTTGCCATTCTAATAGCTCCCTGTACTCCCGAAGGATCATTTATAACACGGTATTTCTTTTCTTCGGCCGGCTGCGATGCTATGGGAGAAACTGAAACAGGACTATTGGTTAAATCACCAAAAGAATCATCCAGCAATTGAAATATATTTTCCGGCAATTTACCAGCAACAAAAATGATAAACTTTCCATTCAAATAGTATTGTCTATAAAAATCCAGTAACTGCTCTTTATGTATAGCATCAAAATCTTCAAACTTTGTAAACTTCCCATAGGGATGTTCTTCTCCATACAGGTAAACATCAATTAACCTGCCGGCAACAAAATCACTTTTTTTAAGATTTACATTCAATTGTTGCTTCATGTTCTGTTTGTATGTATCCAGTTCATGTTCCGGGAAAACAGAATCAGTAAGAATTTCTTTCATTACCGGCAGCAGGTGGGGAAGATGTTTGCTTAAACTGTGCAGCGTAAGCGTAGCTGTTTCATTAAAACAACTTCTGTTTAAATATGATCCGTAATATTCAAAATGTTCGTTTATCTGGAAAGCAGTGCGATTTGTTGTACCATTTTTTAGTAAATAATTGGTGCTGGCAGCAACCAGGTTTTTTTCTTCAAACCAGTTACCTGCATAATAAACACAATCCACTAATACCACATCTTCCGCTCCGGCATTTATAGCATAAACATCAACACCATTTCTAAGCACATATTTTTCATATGGCTTTAATGTCAAATTAAATTCAACTGCATCGTGTATGGGTGGTGGTTCTTTTCTGTTCAACATTATATATAAAATAGTTGACAAAAATAAGTGTAACAACCAGAAGGCATATAACAAATTAAAAAACCAGAACAACAAATATATTTACATAGTTAAAAATTAGTCATGTTTAGTAAGCGCTTTGCATCTCTGGTATTTATTTTTGTATGCTGCACACCTATGTCCATGCAACATAAAGAATCGCAGCCAATTATAAATACCTGGAACTTTGAAAAATCTCCGGTTTGGGCAGATGAATTTGAAACCGGAGTTAAACCTGATCCTACAAAATGGGGCTATGATACTGGTGGTCATGGATGGGGCAACAATGAACTTCAGTTTTATACAGCAGGTGAAAATGTTTTTATAGAAAACGGAATTTTAATTCTAGAAGCACGGAAAGAAGAAAAAGATAATAACCGCTACACTTCTACAAGATTAATTTCAAAAAATAAGGGTGATTTTTTATTTGGAAGATTTGAGGCAAAAGCCAGAATGCCAAAAGGAAGAGGCTTGTGGCCGGCAATATGGATGTTACCTACTGACTGGGCTTATGGCAATTGGCCTGCATCGGGCGAAATTGATATTATGGAGCAGGTAGGCTTCGATCCCAACACTATACATATGAGTGTGCATACAGAAGCTTATAATCATATTGCAGGCACACAAAAAACAGCTTTTACACAACTACCATCAGCTACAGATTCTTTTCATATTTACCGTGTAGACTGGACACCGGAATTCATTAAAGGATATATTGATGATATACTTCTATTTTCTTTTTTAAATGAAAACAAAGAATATAAAACATGGCCTTTTGATAAACGTTTTCACTGGTTGCTAAACCTGGCAGTTGGTGGAAACTGGGGTGGTCAAAAAGGGATAGATGAAACTATTTTTCCCTCACGGTTTGAAATTGATTATGTACGTGTGTTTAAGCTGATTCAGTAATTAATTTTGGACACTAGGTGTTTTTGACATATACCATAAAGTACTGCTGTTTTCTTCACGAAATATTTTATTGCACTCATCTTTTATATCATCGACAGTTACCTTATGATATCTGTTCAACTCCGTATTCATCAGATCAGCATTTCCCAATAATTCATAATAAGCAATGCTGTTGGCCCTGTTCATTATACTCATATCTTCAAACACCATCATGCTTTCGGTTTTATTTTTTACTTTTTCAAGTTCCTGCTCACTTACTTTTTTCTCTTTTAACTGACTCAGCTCTTCTTCAATAGCATTTTCAGCATCTTCTATTTTTACTCCTTTCACTAATTTACCTTCTATAGTTAATAGGCCGGCCTCAATAGATCCTAAATGATAGCATTGAATATTACTAAATAATTTTTTTTCTTTCACCAGTGACTGGTACAAACGAGATGAACCACCGCCACTTAATATTTCAGTTATTAAATCAGAAACATAATAACGCGAATCTAACCTTGGATAAATATGCCAACACTTATACAAAGCATCAAGCGGAACTTCTGCATGCACTTCCAGTTTCTTCTTTACTTTCTGCTCCGGTTCATTAGGTAATTGCCTGATATATTTCTCACCACTTTCTATAGGACCAAACCATTTTTCCGCAAGCTGCTTTACCTGGTCAACATTTACATTGCCCGCTACAACCAAAATGGCATTAACAGGGCGGTAATGTTTAAAAAAGAAATCTTTTACGTCCTGCAATGAGGCCGTTTCTATATGACTTAATTCACGACCAATCGTCATCCACCTGTAAGGATGGAGATCAAATGCCAGTTCACGCATTTTATGCCATGCATCTCCATATGGCTTATTGATGTAATGTTCTCTAAATTCTTCACAAACCACTTTCCGCTGAACATCCAGGCTTTTTTGTTCAAAAGCAAGCGACAGCATACGATCGCTTTCTAACCAAAACGCAGTTTCAAGATTTTCTGATGGTAACTGTATATAATAGTTGGTAAGATCGTTAGTAGTATAAGCATTATTTTCTCCCCCGGCCATCTGCAAGGGCTCGTCGTATGCAGGTACATTCACAGATCCCCCAAACATCAGGTGTTCAAATAAATGAGCAAAGCCTGTTTTGTTAGAATCCTCATCTTTTGAGCCTACATCATACATAACATTTACTACTGCCATGGGTGTAGATGTATCCTGGTGTACCAGAACACGCAAACCATTACTTAATTCAAATTTTTCAAACTGTACCAAAATAGATAGTTTAATATAAGCCTGCGAAATTAAAGAATCCGGGAGATTCTCTGATTTAGTGTTTAATGCTAAGAACCTTAAATTCAAATTCCATTAACTCACCCTGCCGCATGATCAGCATTTTTACTTTTTGACCAGCATTTTGAATGGCCACTTTCATTTTTTGCAGGTTTTGTACAAAATTTCTATTAATGGATAAAACAACATCGCTTTCTTTTAAACCGGCTTTTTCTGCAGGAGAGCCTTCAGCTACATCACCCAAAACAATCAATCCTTCAATCATATACAATTCAATACCGGTGTAAGAATAATCAAATGGTTCATTGAAATGGGAGTTTGGTAAAAGGTGGAATTGCCTTGTTTGATAGTTGAGAATAATATTAAACCGACGCAACAGGTCATTGCCTAAAATGCCACCTAAATACGGATATGATGTTACATTATATTCATCATCAAAAATATAAATAGGTACGTGGTTAAACCGGTAAGGTCCCAATCTGAATTCCTTTATAACCGTCATTTTCATATCTATTTTACCACCTAAACCCTCAGCCTCTTTATTATAAAATTTTCTCTTTTTATGAAGCAGGGAGCTATCCGCAATAAAATCAGATGAAAGAATAAGGTTTAATCCTGCTCCCATATCAAATAAGAAGCGGGTATTAATGGACCTGTTATCCCTTATTTTAGCCCATTGCACCGGCAAAGCATTGATGCTGGGTCTGAACATATGTCCTCCCCTTGGATACTTTATGGCTCCCTGTGTCCAAAATTCTATATAAGAACTATCAAAATTGACCTTAACTATATAACGACTAAGCAGGGAGTAGCCGATTATACCATCAATTCGTTCTCCATAAACACTTGTTAACATCTCATAATCTGTTACATGAAAATGCATACTGTCTACTGATAAGCCGGGTAGATGTAAAGTTTGATTATATAAAAAAGAAACCGGTCTAATACCTCCTATTCCTCTAATGGTTCTTTGGCTGGCAGCAGGTTGTAAACCAAAATAGACTGCTGTAGTAGAATCTAATGAAATGCCCCCGCTACCTGTATCTAAAACAAAATTGAGTGTATCCGGAAAATCTGCAAAGCGGGCATTTAATAATACTACACCACCTGTAAGTTGGGTAAAAGAAAATTTTGTAATAAAAGTAGAAGGAGTTATAAATTCTTCCTGCGCCCATGTTTGGATATGGACAAAGAAAAGGGAAAGAAAAAATAACTTTTTACTCATGGATGATGGTTGTTTTAATAAGACAGTATAATGAAAAAATATGTTGCAACTGTCAAGTTTTTACTAAAATAGATTTTTAAGTTTCAACACGTTCACCTTATATACTTTAATGCAGCCACTTACACTTAATTTTGCCTACTATGCAACTGGAGCAGCTTTTTGAAAAAGCATTAAATTTTGACTTTTTAACAATTGAAGAAGGAATTTTTCTTTTTGAAGAAGCTCCTTTAACAGAATTAATGGCCGTAGCTGACCAATTAAGAAAAAAGCAGGTGCCCCATGGTAAAGTAACATGGCAAATAGACAGGAATGTTAATACAACCAATGTTTGTATTGCCAATTGTAAATTCTGCAATTTCTACCGCATACCGGGTCATGCAGAAGCTTACATTACCGAGATGCCTGCTTACAGGCAAAAAATTGAAGAAACAATAAAGTATGGAGGAGACCAGTTGCTGTTACAAGGTGGACATCATCCTGAACTGGGACTTAGTTTTTACACAACAACTTTCAAACAGATAAAAAAGGAATATCCAACAATCAAGCTTCATGCTTTAGGACCACCTGAAGTAGCACATATTTGTAAACTTGAAAAGAAATCGCACCACGAGGTCTTGAATGCTTTAAAAGAAGCAGGTATGGATTCTTTACCAGGTGCAGGTGCAGAAATTTTGGTAGACAGGGTTAGAAGATTGATATCAAAAGGAAAGTGCGGAGCCGGTGAATGGCTGTCTATAATGCATGAAGCGCACAAGCTTAATATTACAACATCTGCCACTATGATGTTTGGGCACGTCGAAACTACCAGGGAACGTTTTGAGCATCTTGTAAAAATCAGGGAGGTGCAGGCAAAAAAACCTGCGGAGGCTAAAGGATTTCTTGCTTTTATACCATGGACATTCCAGGATGTTGATACATTGCTTACACGTATACGAGGTGTTCATAATTTAACTACACCCGAAGAATATATACGCATGATTGCCATCAGCCGTATTATGCTGCCGAACATTAAAAACATACAGGCATCATGGCTTACAGTAGGCAAACAAACCGCACAACTATGCCTGCAGGCAGGTGCTAATGATTTTGGATCAATAATGATAGAAGAAAATGTTGTTAGTGCTGCAGGTGCTCCACACAGGTTTACTTATCGCACTATTCAAGATGCAATACGCGAAGCTGGTTTTGAACCACAACTACGAAACCAGCAATATGACTGGAGAAATATTCCTGAGACTATTGAAGAACAAGTTGTGAACTATTAATCATCAATTATATTCACTGTTCCGTCAAAACATATTTGTTTAAAGCAGTTACCGCTTGCTTTTTTAATTCCGGAGACATAAGTTCCAACTCCAGTTCAACCCACTTTTCACCCTTTCGAACAAAGCTGAAGTTATGATAAGCATTAGCACTGTTTTCAGAAAGAAAAACATATTTTCCCCTTTCTTCAAATACCTGGTAAACAACATTGAAACCATTTACTGCAAGGTTGATAGAAAATAAAGCTTCCATAACGCACTTTTTTTTACATACGCAAGAATGCGACCATAATTTTTGGCTATAAGTTTAGCAGACCCTAATTATAGCTTTTTGTTTCAGCGAGTTCAAACACAAACTAAACGTGTTTAAAAAAAGAGCCAATAAAGTTTGTTTTAAAAGAGAGATAATGGATCACTATCGTATTGTATTGGGAAAAAAGGATTATTAATGCCTGATGATTTTCCCGTCTTCCATCTCTATGATCCTGTTTGTTTTGCCAGCAAATTCCTGGTCGTGCGTTACAATTAATAAGGTTTGATTAAATTCATTTGCAAGCTTTTGAAACAGTTCAAAAACTATTTCACTATTTTTTTTGTCCAGGTTACCTGTTGGCTCATCACCCATAATTATATCCGGATCATTTATCATGGCTCTTGCAATAGCTACTCTTTGTTTTTCACCGCCCGATATTAAAGTTGGTTTTTTATGAGCAAGATGATCAATACCTAATATTTTCAATTTATCGTAAGCGTTTTGTTCTACTTGTTTTTGAGAATACTTATTCAACTTAAGGCCTGGCAGCATGATATTTTGCAAAACAGAAAACTCATTCAGCAGGTAATGAAATTGAAATACAAAACCTATATTTTCATTTCTTATTTGTGCTAGCTTCACAGGCTTTTGCCCTGTAACTAACTTATCATCAATCAATAATTCACCTTCATAATCTGTATCCATTGTAGACAGTATGTAAAGTAAGGTTGATTTACCACAACCTGATTTACCGATGACAGAAACAAATTCACCTTTATTTATAGAAAAAGAAATATTGCTTAATACTCTGATTGTAATCGGATCATGAAAATTTTTATTGATGTCTTTTGCTTCCAGTATAACCTCGCTCATATTATTTCCCCCTGATGATTACAACCGGATCTACTTTACTAGCTTTTCTTGCAGGAAACAAACCTGCTAAATATGTGGTGATCAATGAAAAAGTTATAGCGATAAAATAAAACACAGGATTATAATTTACAGGATATGTTTTAATAGTTGGTAATGCTGCCGTAACAAATGGAATCTGATCAATTAATAATGACAAAACATAACCAAAAAACAAACCGGCCAATCCACCAAAAAATCCAATACTTAAAGCTATCATTAAAAATATTCTTCTAACGTCGGATCCTGAAAAACCTGTAGCTTTTAATATGGCAATAGCATCCATTTTTTCATAAATCATCATGTTCAATATATTGTAAATGCCAAATCCGGCAACAATCAGTAATGTAATACCAACACTGTAAGAAATTAATGTTCTAATAAAACTGCCTGTTTCAAATTGTGAATTAGCAGTTTGTACGTCTTCTGCACTGGCATCAAAAATAGTCCTGTATTCCTGTGCAACTGCAGGTGCTGAATTTATATCATGAAGCTTTACATGTAATTCCGTAATATAATTTGCAGGTTTACCGAGCAATTTCTGAACAGTGGTTACAGAAGCATAACTCTGCACCTTATCGTAATCCTGTATGCCTGATTGAAAAAATCCAACAACTTTTAAACTAAACCTGTCGCCGGCTGCAGTTGTTACCTGTACCACATCACCTACATTGGCAAGAATTATTTCTGCTAAAGCTTTACCCAGGATGATACTATTAGCCACCTGCCGCAGGTCTCTTGCAGAACCCGCGACAACATAATCATTAAAATGAAAAAGTCTTGTTTCTGCATCCACTTCCATACCGTGTATCATTCCCGTTATATCAATTGCACCTGCATTAAAAAACACCTGCGTATTTACCCTGGGTGCAACACCCAATACACGTTCGTCACTTTGTAAATACTGATTGATTCCACTACTATTATAAATTTCCTGCCTGGCACTGCTGGCTTTTACTGACTGAATAAAATTGTACGAGTTTTTATATTCTTCAGCAGAAAGTACAGGCTGGTCCTGATTTTGTTTTATTTCATTGAACAATCTTACATGTGGGGTTCTGTTTAGTATCAACCCATCAAGCATACTGTTAAGCCCCGACATAAAACTTAATAATGCAATGAACATGGTGATGCCAAAGGTTACACCCAAAGCGGCTACTAAAGTTTGCCTCAACCTTGCAAGTAATAATGATTTAGCGATATTGTATAGTAGCTTGCTGTTCATTATTCAGGTTTCAACAGAACATCTTCTTTAGATATACCTTGTAAAATTTCTACACGCTGGTAATCCTTTAATCCAATGACAACTTTTCGTTTTTCTTTATTCTCCAATAACACATGTTCATTGTCAAGCAGGTATGAACGTGGAATACTTAAAGCATTTTGTTTTGTTTCAATAATAATATTTGCTTCTGCTGTAAGGTTGGGGTAAAGCGCCGGAGGTGCTTTTGTAAACACCGCTTCAACTAAAAAAGATTTAGATCTTTCATTCATAATTGAATTTATTTTTTCTATCCTTGCTTCAAACACTTCATCCTTATAACTATCCATTCTTATTATAACTTTTTGTCCAACCCGGATTCTTGCAATATCGTATTCATCTACCTGCAGCTCCAGTTTAAAATTTGCATCATCACCTATGACAGCAACTGGCATTTGCGGATTCACTATCTCTCCCTGCTCTTTCAAAATGGTAAAAACTTTTCCATCAGTTTCACTGGTAATAGTAAAGTCTTTTGCCATGATAGTAGATAGCTGGAGGTTTTTTCTTGCCTGTTGTGCATTATATCTTATTTGTTTTTCCAGGTCGCTATATCTTAGAAGAGCTCCTTTATATACAGTCAGCGAATTTTGGTATGCCAGCTCCCTTTGTTCAAGTTCATAACGGGTGCCTATCTGCTGTGACCACAAATTTTTTTGTCGCTCCAGTAATACAGAATCGTTCTGAACCTTTATCCTTGCAAGATCAATATTTACTTTTAGCTCCCTTAATTTATCTGCATTGGCAGTTTCTGATGCATAGTCTGCAGACAATCTGGCGCTTTCTGTATTTAATAAAGCAGCCTGGTTTTCTATACGCATAATAACGTCACCTTTTTTTACTGCATCGCCTTCGGCTACCATTATTTTTTGTACCAGCCCATTAACCGTTGCATACACCTGGTATTGATTTTCACTTTTCACAACACCGGAGGCATACACTGAATGAGTGATATCCTGCACTATAGCTTGTGTGGTTTCCTGCTTTTTCTTACAGGCTACTGCAGTTACAGCCAACAAAAAATATAAAAGCTGTTTCATAATACCTTTAGCATTGCAGATGAACATTTTTGCAATGATGATTAAAGATAAACAGCCGAACGGAATTAAAGTTTTAGATGATGTAACAGGATGGCAGAATTTACAGTTTCTTTGGCAGCCCTGATCTGATATACCAGAATAAACATTCCTTTTTAATCTTAAGAAGATATTTCTTAAATAGCAATTCAACTATACAAAATGAATAGGAATCTCACAATTCCCGTTACCGTACACCATAACCGGAAAAATTATAAGCAAATCCAATCCCAAATATCTCTCTGAATTGAACTCCCGGACCCACTCTTTTAACTGTAATACCATCATCTTCATAAAATGTAAGTTTTGTATTATCGTCATAAAGTAACTGTAATGATAAATTAGCAGATATATACCTGCTTACTTTAAGACCAAGAAGCAGTTGCCAGTTTATATCAATATTTTGTGGCTTATCAAAATAATTACTAAAAAGATCAAGCGAGGTCATCAGGTTAGTAGTAGCATTAAGTTCTTTATTATAAATGGCCTTTAAATAGGCTCCTGCTTCAGTTCTTAATGTTTTACCTGAATCCACACCAAAAGCACCTGCATTAGAAAGGTCCCTGTCCATCACAAAAATAAAACGTGTAGTAGCAGGTGACAGAAAGAGTGAGAAATTATTATTGGGTTTAAAATCCATGCCCGGTGCAAGGGTAAGAAAAGCTGGAGCAAAAAACCTTGAAATAACAACAGAATCATTTGGATAATTATAACCCGGCGCAAACTGGGTTCTAAGGTTTGTAAGACCGGTATAATACCAATGCTCTGTCGCTTCTCTGCCGTATTTTGATGTTAGATCAATTCGATCGTCGCTTTTTAATAAACTGCCTCTTTTACCCTGCATTACCAATCCATATCCAAGGTCAATATAATTATCCCATGCATTTTTACCGCTTTTGTAATTAGCAAAAAAATTGAAGAGGCCATTACTCGCAATTGAATTTTGACCACCTGAAGCCCAATTGGTTAAAGACACCTGGCTAAAGTTTAAAGAAACTATTCCTCCTCTTCTCCACACAGTATCTTGT
>MWWA01000416.1_pt1 | contig 11213 bp, 9 predicted proteins | sample 1047341 | NCBI WGS metagenome assembly MWWA01 (sample SAMN06349978, study PRJNA376086) | soil metagenome | isolation source: MS5-1 sample Antarctic (ecotone) soil | place: Antarctica | collected 2015-01-13
CGACAGGGCAATGCCAGCGATACAGATGATGACAGAGATGGCAGGATGAATGAAGATCCATATGACGACCTGGATGGTAATGGAAAAATAACTATAATGCGTATTGAATCAACCATTGGTGAATACAAATCCCACCCTGATAATGCAAGAGTATTAGTAAAAGCTGATTTGAACAAAGGTGAAAAGGGAATGTACAGAGTATTGACTGAAGGTATCGATAACGATAAAGATGGAAGTTTTAATGAAGACGGTGAGGGAGGTGTTTGGTTCAATAAAAATCTTACCTATAGACATCCCAGCTTTACACCCGGCTCTGGGGAATTTGCAGTGTCCGAACCTGAAGTAAGAGCATTACTGGATACACTACATGGATTATTTAATGTATTTGCTGTAGTGAGTTACAGCAGTAATAATAATTTATCTGCCCCGGTTTCATTTAATTCACAGGCAGCGGCAACACGTATACCCGGTAGTTGGATGGAAGATGATGTAAAAGTGAATGTTATGGTAAGTGATCTTTATAATAAAGTGACAAAGACTAAAGACGCACCAAAATCTACTGCTGCCGGAGGTGATTTTTTATCATGGGCTTATTATCATTATGCCCGTTATAGTTTTAGCACACCGGGCTGGTGGGTTCCAAAATTTGTACCTGATACTTCCAAAAAAGAAAAGCCTTTATCAGTGGATGATGCAACAGCCAATTATATGCTTTGGGTTCAAAAAAAAGGTATTACAAATACTTTTACTGATTGGAAACCCATTTCGCACCCTGATTTTCCCGGGCAAAAAGTAGAAGTAGGTGGATTAGATCCTTTTGTTCTTATCAATCCACCTTACAATATGGTAGATTCTATTGCAATAAAACAAACAGATTTTTTGGTGAAGCTTGCAGCTTTACAACCACAAATAGATATTGCCAATGTGCAAACAGAAAAATTAGGAAATGGTTTAACCAGGATCACCATAGATGTGATGAACAAAGGCGCTTTACCATCTCACAGTAAATTAGGAGAAAGAAGCATCTGGATTAAAAGAGTTAATGTTAAACTGAATACCTCAGGTAATCAATCTGTAATCAGCGGCAGAAAAATTCAATTATTAAATACACTTGATGGTTATAGTTCGCAAAAACTTACCTGGCTTGTAAAAGGTAGTGGCAAGTTATCTATTGAAGCCGGTAGCCCTACTACAGGTTTTAAAACAGTTGATGTAAACCTGTAAACACTTTTTCAACCTACCAAATGAACAATATGAATTTCAATATAAAAATTTTTATCAGTATAGCTTTAGTAATTGCTTTTCAAACATTACATGCACAACAACCGGAGCATATGTTTAAAGCTGCCGGTTCTCCGGTTAATCCAAAAGTACAGGTTAGCTGGAACAAATATTACGATTATAGTGGCATTACCGATATATGTAAAAAAATAGCTGCTGCTCACCCTAACCTGGCAAAACTGCAATCTATAGGTAAATCATTTGAGGGAAAAGATATATGGTGCCTTACTATTACTGATTTTAAAAAAGGAACTGATGATAAAAAACCCGCCATGTATATTGATGGTAATATTCACTCCAATGAAATACAAGGTTCAGAATTTTCACTTTATACAGCATGGTATCTGACAGAAAGTTTTGCTGACACCAAACACATTCAACAACTTCTTGCTGATAAAGCTTTTTATATAGTGCCTACTATAAATCCCGATGCAAGAGATTATTTTTTTAAAAATGCCAATACAGCAAGTTCACCACGCTCCGGAAGAATTCCTGTAGACAATGACAGGGATGGTTTAGTTGACGAAGATGATTATGATGATCTGGATGGAGATGGACATATTACCATGATGCGGCGTAAAAATAAAAACGGACGTTATCGTGTAGATCCTTCTGACAAAAGAAGAATGGTTCAGGTAAACCAGGATGAAGAAGGCGAATATGAATTATTGGGATTAGAAGGAATTGATAATGATGGTGATGGTTTGGTCAATGAAGATGGTGCTCATTTTGAATATGACCCCAATCGTGATTATGGATGGAACTGGCAACCAAATTATATACAGGGAGGCGCTTATAAATATCCATTCTCAATTCCAGAAAACAGGGCTGTTATGGAATTTGTGATGAAGCATCCTAATATAGCTGCAGCACAAAGTTATCACAATGCAGGAGGCATGATATTAAGAGGACCGGGTGCACAGGAAGATATTGGAACTTATAATGCTGAAGATGTGCGTGTATATGATGCTTTGGGTAAAAAAGGAGAAGAGATCATTCCCGGTTACAGGTACCTGGTAGTTTATAAAGATCTTTATTCTGTATTTGGGGGTGAGCTGGATTGGTTTTATGGTGGAAGAGGTATATATACATTCACAAACGAATTATGGACACCTAATTTAATGTATAACAAAGAAGCAACACGAGGTGCAAATGATGCCACAGCATTTGAATTTGACAGGTATCTATTGTTTAAAGATGCTTTTGTAGACTGGAAAGAATACGATCATCCACAATATGGTAAAATAGAAATTGGTGGTTTCAAAAAAAATTTTATGCGCACACATCCCGGTTTTTTATTGGAAAGTGATGCACATAGAAATATGGCTTTCACCCTTTACCATGCTTATCATACTCCAAAATTAGAAATTCAGGATGTAGTTGAAAAAGACCTTGGAGGTGGATTAAAAGAAGTAACAGCAACTATTGCTAATACCCGGTTAATGCCAACGCATTCCAGCCAGGATCTGAAATATAAAATTGAACGTCCTGATTATATTAAGTTAACAGGTGGAAAAGTACTGGCAGGAATGATTATGGAAAATGCAGATCTAAATATTGCAAATGAACAAAAATTAAATCCTGAAACCATTGAAGTTGCTAATATTCCCGGGTTAAGCACCATAAAAGTACGATGGATAGTACAGGGTGGATCTAAATACAATATTACAGTTGACAGTAAAAAAGGTGGAGTAGTTGTAAGATAGTTCATGATAAATAGAACAAGCGAAATACAAAGTGAAAGAAATAAGAACAGTTGATATAACCAGGTATATAACTCCGCTTAGAGAAGGTGGTTCTTTACCGGCTATTGTAGAAGCAGATGATGGCTTTTTATACGTTCTTAAATTTCGTGGTGCCGGTCAGGGTATAAAAGCATTGATTGCAGAATTGATTGGCGGTGAAGTGGCACGTGCTCTTGGTTTTCGTGTTCCGGAAATTGTATTGGCAACAGTTGATCCTGCTTTTGGCAGAACAGAACCTGATGAAGAAATACAAGATCTTTTAAAATTCAGCGAAGGATTAAATCTGGCATTACATTATTTATCCGGTGCTATAACCTTTGATCCTGCTGTAACGAAAATTGATGCCCTTACAGCTTCTAAAATTGTATGGCTTGATGCATTATTGATGAATGTTGACCGAACAGTAAGAAACACTAATATGCTGATGTGGCAAAAAGAACTATGGCTTATTGATCATGGAGCTTCACTATATTTTCATCATGCAGACACACCTTGGCAAAAGGCAAGTGAAAATCCTTTTGTACAAATAAAAGATCATGTTCTTTTATCAAAGGCAACAGAATTAGATAAAGCAGATGAAGAATTTAAAGAATTAATTACAATAAGTACACTTGAGTCAATTGTATCAATTATACCGGATGAATGGCTGACAAATAACGATGAATCATCTGTAGAAGAAAACAGAATTGCTTACACAAATTTTCTAATTAAACGTATGGCACATTCTAAAACATTTATACAACAAGCACAACATGCCCAACAAGCTATTATATGAGTATGCCATCATAAGAGTTGTACCTCGGGTGGAACGGGAAGAATTCCTGAACGTTGGTGTAATTGTGTTAAGCAGGGATTTTAAATTTTTAAAAGCACGTTACATTGTTAATGAAGAACGATTAAAAGCTTTATGTAAAGATTTAGATTGCAAAGAAATAAAAGAACACCTTCTTTCTTTTGAAAGAATTGCTGATGGTGACGCACAGGGAGGGCCAATTGCAAAACTTGATCTTGCCTCACGTTTCAGGTGGCTTACGGCAACAAGAAGCACTGTTGTACAAACTTCTAAAGTACATCCGGGTTTTTGTGATGATGCAGAGAAAATGCTGAATAAATTATTTAATGAAATGGTTTTATAGAACCTCAGCAATATTAATAATTCCTCTTTTACAGAATTTGATCCTTACACATGATTTATCTTTAGACAAATTACCCTCATATGAAACACCTAAGTACTTTTATCCTATTTCTTTCTATTCATTTTTTTCTTTATGCCCAACAAACCCAAAAGCCTGTTTTGCATGCAAAAAACTGGATGGCAATTACAGGTAAACCTTTGGCTGCCACTGCCGGGGCTATGATTTTTCAGCAAGGTGGTAATGCCGTTGATGCAGCATGCGCTATGTTAGCGGCCACTTGTACCATGTGGGATGTGTTACACTGGGGTGGAGAAACACAAGCACTAATTTATAATCCAAAAACAAAAAAAGTAATTGCAATAAATGCAATGGGTATAGCTCCAACGGGTGCAACTCCAGAATTTTTTAAAAGTAAGGGATATAATTTTCCTCCAGAATTTGGACCCCTTGCTGCCACAACACCGGGAACACCGGGTGGCATTTGCTATATGCTTGCCAATTATGGCACCATGACTTTAGAACAAGTACTTGCACCAGCAATTCAAATGGCCGCAGGTTATCCTATAGAAGCACAAACAGCAAATAGTATAGAAAGAAATAAAGAACGTATAAAGGAATGGCCATACAGTAAAAAAGTTTTTCTTCCACATCTGGGAGAAAAACGTGAAGCGCCTGAAGCAGGAGAAATTTTTGTTCAAAAAGATTTACTTCAGACACTTTCTAAGATGGTGGAAGCAGAAAAAAATGCAAGGAAAGCAGGCAAGAACAGGAAGGATGCAATCATGGCTGCATATGACCGTTTTTACAAAGGTGATATTGCCCGGGAATTTGTAAGAGGTAGCCAGGAACAGGGAGGGCTTATAACCATGGAGGACCTTGCAAAATGGAAACCTATTGAAGAGGAACCATTAAAAGTGAATTACAAAGGCATAGAAGTATATAAAATGCAGCAATGGACGCAGGGACCAATGTTGTTGCAGTCATTGAACATTTTGGAAAATTTTGATCTAAAAAGCATGGGTTACAACAGCACAAAATATATCAACACTGTTTATCAATCCATGAGCCTTGCATTTGCTGACAGGGATTTTTATTATGGTGATCCTTATTTTAATAAACATCAACCTATGAAAGGATTACTTGATAAAGATTATGCAAAGCAAAGAGCAGCACTTATAGATTCAACCAAGAATAATATTAATATAGGTCCTGGTGATCCATATCCTTTTGAAGGAAAAACTAATCCATTCTTAAACTTGCTAAAAAACAGGGGTTATGAAATGGATACAGCTACAAGAAATTTTGCTCCCACGCATGATATCAGAAATGAATCATCTATGACAGAATACCAGGAGAGACTTTGGTTGGGAACAACAACTGTTGAAGCAGCCGATAAAGATGGATGGGTTGTATCTATAACACCTAGCGGTGGATGGATTCCTGCTACCATTGCCGGCAATACCGGAATAGGAATGAGCCAGCGAATGCAAAGCTTTGTTTTGGATTCATCACTTAATCCATTTAATGTAGTTGCACCCGGTAAAAGACCACGAGTAACGCTTACCCCTTCCATGGCATTAAAAGATGGTAAACCTTATTTATCATTTGCTGTTCAGGGAGGAGATACGCAGGATCAAAATCTATTGCAGTTCTTTTTAAATATGGTAGAATTTGGAATGAACGTACAACAGGCATCCGAAGCTGCTAATATCAACAGCAATCAGCTATGGCTTTCTTTAGGAGGCTCAAAAATTGATGATCGTAAGCCAAAGCCGGGACATATTTTGTTACAAAGAAATACACCGGAAGCAATAAGAGAAGAATTGAAAAAGATGGGTTATACATTATCTTTTACAGACAGAACCAGCGGACCTATCAATGCAATTTATTTTGACTGGAAACACGGCACTCTCTGGGGCGGTTCCAGTAATCATGGTGAAGATTATGGAATTGGGTGGTAATTAATATGCAGATGTGCGAATATGCAAATATGCAGATATGCAGTTGGCTGCCATTAATTTTCGAACTCTCTATGCAACGGATAGGCGGAAACAGTTGTCAAACTTAAAAAAAATGAAAAAACAAACTTTATTTTTATTACTTTTTGGAGTGATAATCTCCTTCTGCTTTCAAAGACAAATTGCTTCTGATAAAAATCAAACAGTTAATGCAATCCTTGGTGACATCAGCTTTATTGAAAAGTTCCGCTGTCAACCAGATTTATCTACTAATGAAAACTTACGAATTACGACACATCTTGAATATGTAGAAAAACTCTTGAGACATAAAAAAGTAACTAATTTATCTCCAGAACTTAGACAACGACGGAACCACCTTCTTGATTTGCTTCGGGACTACCGTGAAGCAGGAATTTTCCCACGCAATTACGATTATAAAGAAAGTCGTAAACCCTGTTTTATTGACAAAGACAATAGAATTTGTGCAGTTGGCTATTTAATTGAAAAAACTGCGGGGAGAAGAATTGCCGAGGACATAAATGAGCATCACATGTATGAAGAAATTTTAATGATGAATAATAAAACTGCTGATAGTTGGATTGAAACAAGTGGGCTTTCAAAAGAAGAATGTGCAATGATACAACCAGCATACGGAGGAGTTTATCCCCCAACTTCAAATAACAATGTTACACCGGCTTATGGAATTTCCTCATCTGTTTTAGGCGGAGTAAACGTTTCAATAAACACACTTAGTCTTTTGCAAACCTTTAAAGGTTCTAGTAACAAATCCCTTGAAATAATTGGGCTAATTACAGGTGCCGGTCAAACCATTTTAGGAGTGTCTTCGTTTCCAAAAAGTACAGTTAATTTATACGGAAATACAACAATTAATGAAAGTAGAAAAACACTTTCAATGGTTAATATCGGGTTGGGGACGGCAACTATGTTTTTAAGTACTTGGAATTTAATCAAAAACAAAAAACATAAAGACACCAAAAATACCTTGAACTTAAACAGCTTTGAAACACCAAACAATACAATTGGAATGACAGTTTCCTTAGGGCGAAGAATTTAACGACAGCCCACAAGGGTTTGCCAAAATGGGGGCAGAAGTGTTGAATTGAGTATTTGGAATTCTAATGTACATTTGTGTTAAATGAACATTTGTACTATTAATTTCCACACTTCGGCAAGCCCCAAAACGATATGCAAATGTTTAGATTGAAAATAAACAAGCTTATGAAGCTTTTGGCTGGTAGGGTAACTTTTTTCATTTTACCTTTTACATTTTAAAATTTTTAAAATTTGGAAGCAATACAACCATTAGGCAGGACCACATTTGGAGATGCTGCTAATGCAGGGAATGTGATACCCGAAAAAGAAGCATTAGAATTATTATATGATTGGGTGGAAAATGAAAGGCTGCGTCTTCACATGAAACAGGTGGGAGGAATAATGAAAGCCTGGGCATTGGAAAAAGAAAATCTTTCTGAACAAGAGGCACATAAATGGTGGCTGGCAGGTTTGCTGCATGATGCAGATTGGGAAAAACATCCCAACGATCATTGTCGTATTATTATTGAGGAATTGGAAAAAAGAAATATTGATCCTGTAATTATACAATGCATTGCATCCCATGGTCCCCGTCATTTTGGAGTAGAACCACATTCAAAAATGGATAAAATGATTTATGCTATTGATGAATTATCTGGTTTTATCCATGCAGCTGCTTTAATACGGCCCAACAGGTATAATGGTATGGATGTAAAAAGTGTTCAAAAGAAAATAAAAACTCCTTCATTTGCCGCACAGGTAAGTAGGGATGATATTCAGGATGCTGTTAGCAGAATAGATTATTCTTTAGAAGAACTTATCTTTTTTATAATTGAACATCAGAAAGAAATATCTTAATTATCCCGTTTGTTCAGAATGTTTGGATCATCATTAAAATAAAACTTCATCATGTAAAGGTTATTGTTTCAAATTAACCCCTGATATTTCTATACCCGGTTTATCCTCTTCATTTTTATTTTGACCAAACCTAAATTCTATTCTTTCTACCTTTTCCAGATTAAATGGTTGTGTGGATACGGAACTAAAATAAAGTGGCAAGAAATGCAGGTATGGTCTTGGCAATAACAAAAACGAATCTTTTTTTAATTTGTTTAATGGTATTTCAATTTCACCAAAAGATTGCGAAAGTGAGATGGTAGTTGAAAAAGCTTGTGCATCTTCTGTAATCAATGAGATAGTAACAGGAACTGTTCCTGGTGACGCTCTTCCTTTTACAACCAGAATATTGAAAGTACCCATTTCATCTGCCCTTCCTTTTATTCTATCTTTAAAATAATATTGAAAACCCATTCCATTTTTATCATTTGAATTATTAGTTGCTTTCAGAACAATTTCTCCTGGAGTGTTAGTTGTTATATATTCCAAAGCATTATTTCTCCAGTCAGGGTTATATACCATAATCATATTTCGATCTTTGGCCGGATCAAATAACACTACCGGAGATGATGAAGGAACCAACACAGTTTCCCAGCTTTCATTAATATAATTATCCATGCATAAGGATTGCCTTTATGTCCTCCGGGAAATGTAAAAGTTTCTGCTTGTTTTTGAATCATGATACGGTAATTCAAAATACCGGGACTTACCATATCAACAGGAACTTCTGCTGAATAATGATATGGTTTTACTGCAATCATGGAAACTGTTTTCCACTTGTTTGAACTGTTCCTGAGTTCGATTGAAATTTTATCTGCTGAATCAGCACCGGCTATAGTTGCAGATATTGTATCCATATGCAAAAGGAACTGTATAATTCACTCCAAAAAATCTAGCTTCTTTTTTATCTTTTTTAAAACGAACTACACCGGATTTATCTATGTAAATCAAATTTTGCTTTTGTGAACTTGCAAATAAACAGCTGGTGATTAAAAAAAATAAAAGACAACTTTTTGAAACAGTTTGCATAAACGATTCATTATTTAGAACAACAAAGTTTAAGCTACTAAAATCTTCCTTACAAATTGACGATCAATTGTAATGGAAATAAATAAAACCGCCTCAATGAGACGGTTCTTTATCAAAAATAAAAAACATTAATTGATTGTTACTGTTTGGGTATGCTCATTTAATGTAATAGTATAAGTTCCTGCTGTAGCTGGTGTTTTAAAATTATCTCCACCTTCCCATTTAATCTTCCTGCTACCTGCACCATTGGCAGGACCTGCATCTTCATAATCAAATGCTCCCCAGTCATTACCAGCTAAAAACTTAATGTCTTTATTTGCTTCCAAAGCAAGTGTTATTTTCCATATCCCATTACCTTCATAAGTCATTTGTGGTGAAACACCGGGAGACCATACGTTGACTCCGGTTATGCCATCACCTACTACTCTCATTTCTGTAGCAGGACTTATTTCATATTTAATATTATCAGGATCTCTTCCATCCCATATAACCCTGTACCTGCCTGCAGTTGTGATATCAGGCATGTTAGGACCATTTACTTCCATAGTACTTCCACTGCCACCGGTTGATCCATAGCTTCTTGCATTTGTAACTGTAAAGCTTCCATCATTCCAGTCATTAAAGTCAATCATCTTCCAGCCACCTGTTGAAAATTCATGAATACCTACAAATAAATTGGTACCTGCAAAACCCATTTGTGCTGCAGGAAAAGTTGCACCTGGGTTCCAACCAACACCATCAACAGCCCCACCAACAAATCCCATTCTTCCTTCCCTGATATCATACTTCATCGTTTTCAGATCAATGGAAATTCTATAAACACCGGCAGTAGTAACTTCAAAATCACTTCCATTTTGTTCAAGGTTGCCCCCGGATCCACCATAATTTATATCCCAGCCACGCCCTTGTGTTACCTTAAATTTTGCACCGGCAGGTAAAAAGATATAAGTATAATACATGGAATTTAATGCTTCAGGACGCATATCTCTTATAAGTTCAGGAGCCGTCTCCGGACTCCAGTCATTACCATTTCCGGTTTGTGCCTGGTAGCTTCCTGGCAGATAAAATCTTAAAAGAGGTATATATGTGTTTACGTCAATTGAAATAACATTGGAATACGCAATAGCACCTAATGCTGTTACAGCTTTTATTCTAAAATCAACTTTTCCTGAATTACCTGCAGTAATACCAGAATTCATAGCTGCCGTATTTACTTCACTTTGTGTAAGAGTCCTGTTCAACATATTACTGCCTGATGCCAGTTCTTTTGCATTAGAAAAATTCTTACCAGCAGAATCATATTCAATTGAGTAAGTAATGGCACCCGAATAACCAGGAAAAGATGGTGACCATGAAAAAGTTGCAGCCGTTTGAGAAGCTGTTGCCAGCGTACCTGTAACTGAGGTGGTAGTTGTTGTTAGCCTTGATGGATCTGCAAATGGAGTAACATTAATTTTGACAACATTGGATGTATATCTTTCATTATTATTTGCATAAGAAGAAATAATTCTTGCCTCCAGCACATGTACTGAGCCCGGTGCAAAACCATAATTTAAAGTAATGGCATTTAACTCCCTGCCAGTTAAACTATCCATTCTGTTACCATTAATTTCCCTGGTAACAGCCCTGCTAAAATTTCTGCCTGCAGAATCTATTTGCAACAGATATTTTACATTAGATGATTCAGTTGCATAATTGGGATCTGTCCAGGTAAAATTGATAACACTTCTTGATGTATCTGCCGGTGTGGCTACCACTGCTGTTTTGGATGTAGATAATGTAACTGAATTGCCTTTATCGTAAAATGGAAGGTCCTGAACTTTACGGCAACCAATAAACACAATGATTGCAGCCAAAATAAAAGAACAAGTACGTACTATATTTATCATAACAATTTTTTGAAAGTTTATTGTTTAACTACAGTGAATTTTCCAGTTTGAAAATTTACTGTTATTTTATATGTGCCAGCATCCGGAGGACCGGGAAAAGCTGGATCATCATCCTTTTTTTCAAACTCTCCACCAGACCAGGTACCACCTGGCAGCATATGATATTGAGAATCCCATTTACCTTCTTCCTGAAGAAGTTTATAAGCACCTCCTCCAGGCATATTA
>MWWA01000417.1_pt1 | contig 11190 bp, 7 predicted proteins | sample 1047341 | NCBI WGS metagenome assembly MWWA01 (sample SAMN06349978, study PRJNA376086) | soil metagenome | isolation source: MS5-1 sample Antarctic (ecotone) soil | place: Antarctica | collected 2015-01-13
TAAAAATGTGGGCAATGCAATCAGTATTAGGCCTAATCCTGTAAAGAATGTAGCATCTGTTTCATTTGCTTCTTCATTAATACCTGGTCATCTAACTATTACCAATGCTGCCGGTCATGTTTTGGAAAAGCGTATCATCCAGCCAGGTACATCTGTTCAAACTATTATGGTAAATATGTCTGACAAAGCAGCAGGACTTTATTTTATACAAATAACTGATGCTTTAGGTCGAAACCAAATTGCACGTTTGATAAAAGAGTAGCTTTAGAAAGTAAAAAATAATCAAGTGAAACGTGGCACTTTATCTTGTACCCTGTCTCTTAAATTCTATGCCTGAAGGTTTTAACCATCCCCAGGCTTTTTTTCCAGGAACAGCTTTACTTGCCAGTTGTATTCCTTCATATTCTTTTGGCAAATCTTTCCCGACGGGTCTCCCGCCAAGCCACTTGCACTTAAATAATTATTTGTGCGGGGACCCGTAGGAGAAAGTACCCTTTGTATTTATTTTATTTTTTCAGAACTTTCTATTGTGTCTGTTCATACAAAGAAGGCATATACTACATCATCTTCACCTGCCATAGGTGGTTGCTACTCGTTGATATAAGTGATGGCTATAGTTCAGTAACCGCTTCATTGAAGTACTTAAAAATAAAGGTCATAAAATAGCAGCTTATGTCATCATGCCAAATCATGTGCATCTGCTGTTGTATTATAATGGCTAGAAAAAAAGTCTAAATAGCTTAATTGGCAATGGCAAAAGGTTTTTGGCTTATGATATCATAAAAAAAATGCAGCAAAATGGAGAACATAGTTTACTGCAGCAGTTACAAAACGAGGTGCAGTATAAAGACCGCGAGAAAAGACAAAAGCATGTGGTATGGAAAGATGGTTTCGATGTAAAAGAATGTCGCACTGAAAAGTTTGTTTTGCAAAAGCTGAATTATATGCATCAAAATCCGGTAGGTGGCAAGTGGCTACTTGCTGCATCCAGTCTGGAGTATTTACATTCTTCGTCTTCTTATTACTTCAATGGTCGGCAACAATTATTTGCTGTGCAGGATTACCGGAAACTTATTAATTGGGAAACGAAGTAATAACTTGACCTACTGGTCCCCGCAAATATTTTTTTTTAATTTTGAAGATACCGAAGCGGGAGACCCGTCGGGAAAGGGAAATATTCCATTTGCCAGGTTTTTATTTTGTAGCAGACTCACAAGTCCACGCACCAGGACGTTGGGAATTTCATAAAAAACCTGCTCTCCATTTTCGTCAGGAGCAGAGTCAAAAACGTTTAAGCCGTTTGTTTGGTAAACTTCGGTGCGGTTGTCAGCTGTTCAGGCTTTTTGCGCTTCCGCATATAAATATTAAGTCCAAGAAATGCTACAATAAGAATAATAGGAATTACCAGCGTGGTATTGATGATCTCCGGTCCGGCAGCCCGGTTAGCAATGGCCAGTGCTTCTTTCATTTCCGGAGTGGCACTGGCTGAAGCATACGAGTTCAACTCGGAACCGGAAGGCAGTTGCTTCAGGATCAGCCGATCGTAAAAGCCACCCATAAACATCATGTAAACAGACACGGCAAACATGCCGGCGCCGCCCATCAGGTTCAGACCCGGCGCACCGGTTTTAGGAAGGTTCTCAGCTACAAAGCCCAGCATACAGGGCCAGAAATAACAGACGCCAATACCAAACACCAGGGCACCCACAAAGATCATTGAGCCCTGCGTATTGCCCAGCAGGTAAAGACCCAGCGATGCAAAGATGGCCGACATCAGCAACACGCCTTGAGCCGACAGACGGTGGACCACCGGTTCCGCAAGGCCGCGGCCCAGGACCATTACCCCGGTTGTTACCGTAAGAATAAGAATAGAATTTTCGGTGACATTGCGCAGCAAGACTTCGATCCATTGGCCGGTGAACAGTTCTGTGATGGCTGTACCAAACATCAGAATGATCATCACCAAAAACAGCGGGTTGAGCAGGGAGCGGTACATTTCGCCCGATGATACACCAGCCGCCACCCTTTCGGTAACCGGGAAGCGCAACCGGAAAAACAGCAGGCCGTACAGAATGGTGGGAATCAGCATGGTCGCCATTTTGATCTCCCATCCCCAATCGATTTTGTCAAAGGCAAATGAAATGAGTGTGCCGATAACGATACCGCCGGGAAACCAAAGGTGAAAGTGATTGAGCTTGGTGGTTTTGTTTTCGGGGTACAGGGCAGTAACAAGCGGATTACACGCAGCCTCCACAGTACCGTTCGCAATACCGATCAGGAGTGTGGAAAGAAATAGCGACGTAAAGCCACTGGCAAACATCGTAAGTATAATACCAGCCAGGTGAAAAGCAAAGTCCAGCACCAGCAGCCGCTTCATGCCGATGGCATCGACCAGGGTGCCACCAATGATCATGGCCAGCGGAAAGCCCCAGAAAGCCGTTGCAGCAATAGTGGCGAGTTGGGAGCGGTCGAGGGAAAACTCGGATCCCAGTTGATTGAGAATGCCGGCACGTATGCCGAATGATAAAGAGGTGACAAGCAAGGCAAGGCAGCTTGCAACAAAAAGTTGATTGCGGTTGATGTTGTTATTCATTCCATTAAAAATTTCAAGCGGTTGATGTGTGTGAGAAGTTGGTGATAAATCTAAAGCTTTCGGAAGAAAGTGAAAATTATAATGCGGTTTTTTTCCTGACCGGTCTCCCGCCAAGGCTATTTTTACTAAAATAATTGTTTATGCGGGGGCCCGTAGGCGATAGTTATTCTTTGCATATATTTTACTTTTTCAGAACTTCTTATCATTTCAGTACAAGATCATTTAAAAATGCCACCCATTTAATTATAAGATAATTCCGTTAAATTTTTAAAACATTGCATATTCCATTTGCCAGGTTTTATTTTTGCACCATTCTATGTTACATCTTAAAAACAATGAACAGGTAGAAATCATGCGGCAGAGTGCCTTGCTGGTTAGTAAAACATTGGCTGAAGTGGCTAAGATGTTAAAGCCCGGTGTGGATACCCTTTCTATTGATCAATTCATTGGTTCATTTATTCGCGATCATGGCGCTGTTCCCAGTTTTTTAAATTATCATGGTTATCCTTTTAATTCCTGCATTTCTGTAAATGATTTGGTAGTGCATGGTTTTCCCAATAAAAATGAATTAAGAGAAGGCGATATTGTTTCAGTTGATATTGGAGTGTACAAGAATGGCTATCATGGCGATCATGCTTATACATTTATCATTGGTGAAACAACACACGAAATTTTGAAACTTGTACAGGTAACAAAAGAATCTTTATACAAAGGCATAGAAAAAGCAATAGCTGGAAACAGGGTTGGTGATATTTCATTTGCTATACAGGAACATACTGAAAAATTGCATGGCTATGGAGTGGTTAGAGAACTGGTGGGTCATGGTTTAGGAAAAGACCTTCATGAAGACCCGCAAGTGCCTAACTATGGCAGAAGGGGTTCAGGTGCTGTAATGAAAGAAGGATTAGTGTTAGCTATTGAACCTATGATAAACCTTGGCAGAAAAGAAGTGTATACAGAAAAAGATGGCTGGACTGTGAGAACAGCAGATGGAAAACCATCTGTACATTTTGAACATGATGTTTGTGTAAGAAAAGGAAAAGCAGATGTTCTTTCCGATTATACAGACATTGAAGCTGCAGAACTTGCTAATACAAATTTGTTTACAGCTACCATTTCTCCCGCTGAAAAAATGCAACAACTGCAATCTTTAATTTAATAGCTGTTTTCAATACAAATAGTTGAACTTAAAAAATTCACTTCACAAAAAAAATAAAACCCTTGTAGTTATAGGTGGGGGAGCTGCCGGTTTTTTTTGTGCTGTTAATGCAGCCAGGATGAGTCCTCACTTACAAGTGATATTGCTGGAAAGATCAACAAAACTTCTTTCTAAAGTAAAAGTTTCCGGGGGCGGAAGGTGTAATGTGACCCATGCTTTATTTGATATAACGGAAATGAGTAAACGATATCCAAGAGGTGAGAAATTTCTTAAAAAATCACTACATCATTTTTTTACAACAGATACAATAGAATGGTTTGAACAGCGGGGAGTTAAACTTAAAACAGAAAAAGACGGAAGGATGTTTCCTGTTTCAGATTCATCTCAGTCTGTAATTGATTGTTTAATGAATGAAGCAAACCTGTATGGTGTGGAAATAAAAATGAATTCAGAAGTCAGAAGTATGAGGTATGAGAATTCAGAAGTAATAAGTATGAGGTATGGTAATTCTGAAGAAAGAAGTATGAAGTATGAGAAATCAGAAGTCAGAAGTATGAGGTATGAGGATGGAAAGTTTTTGATCAATCTTTCAAATAATATTATTCTGAATTCAGATTATGTATGCATTGCATCAGGTGGTGCTCCAAAAACAAGTATGTTTCAATGGTTGGTTGATCTTGGTCATACTATCTCAGAACCTGTTCCATCGTTATTTACATTTAACCTGCACTCAGCCAAACCCGGATCAGCAAAACATCCAATTACAGAATTAATGGGAGTAAGTGTTGAAAAAGCCAGGGTAAAAATTGAAGGAACAAAACTTGCGGAAGAAGGACCTGTTTTAATAACACATTGGGGTTTAAGCGGACCGGCAGTATTAAAATTAAGTGCCTGGGGTGCCAGAGAGTTGGCTGCAGTTGATTATCTTTTTAAAGTTCATGTTAACTGGTTGCCCGAAGAAAATGCAAATAGCTTAAAAGAAAAATTTAGAAATTTCAGGTTTAGTGAGTCAAACAAAAAAATCCTGAATCACAATTTTGGAAAATTACCCAACCGGTTATGGCAATTTTTACTGGAGCAAAGTGATATACATGCAGATATGCGCTTTGCTGATCTGCCATCGAAGAAAGAAAATATATTGATCAATAATCTGGTTGATTACACTGCAGAAGTAAAAGGCAAAACAACTTTTAAAGAAGAATTTGTTACAGCCGGAGGCATAAATCTTTCAGAAGTGGATGTAAATACCATGATGAGCAGGAAAATTAAAAACTTGTTTTTTGCCGGTGAAGTTTTGGATGTTGATGGTATAACCGGAGGATTTAATTTTCAACATGCTTGGACAAGCGGGTGGATTGCTGCAAAGACCATTTCTTTTCTTTCCCCGGATAATGAATCAATCTGCGATGTAGAATAATCGCAGATTGATTTATTAAATTATTCAGCCGGTTCTTCTACAACATCAAGTTTGTTGTCTTTCACAAATTTGTCTCTTGCCTCAGTAAATTCTGTTTGCAATGTTGTTGCTTCCGTAAGCGTTTGCTCTGCATGCTCATAAATGTCAGGTAATCTCTTTTCCAAAACTTTATTACCAAGGTTGATGTTTTCCGCTTCTATTTGTCCAATTTTTTTTAAAACTGATGTTTGAGAATTGGTTAAATCTTCCAGCTCGCGGATGAATTTATCCATCATTTCCATTTTTTCTCTGTTATCCATAAAAACAATTATTTGAACATATTAAAGAGCTAATACAGTGCCTACTTTGATACAAGAAAAGTGGGGTCAAAGCAATTCTGTGTTGCAGGTGTTGAACGGAGCGTCGCAACTATCGCTAAATCAGGGGTTTAGAGTTGACTTAATAAAATCAAAAAAACTCTTTTTCAGTTACCTTAAGCTACAAACATTCTTATCTTTGCACCCCCGATTAAAAACCCGGGATTATTTATGGAAGAAAATCAAATTGTTAACCTGTCTGCCGGACAGGCAGATCAAAACGCTGATGGCCAGGAGAATGCCCCGGTTGCTGAAAACACAGCTGCCGAGACATCTACAGCGACAACAAATGAACCTGCCGAACCGCAAGCTAACCAGCCTGCGGTAGAACAAGGTATTGCACAGGAACCAGTTGCAGAAACAGTTGCTGCACACGATGATTTTGACTGGAGCATTGACAAACGTAATGTTGCCAGCTACACACAGGAAGAAAAAGATAAGTATGACAAAGTGTATGAAAACACTTTTGTTCAACTTAGCGATGGTGAACTGATTAAAGGAACTGTTGTTGGTATCACCAACACTGATGTTGTTTTAAACATTGGATTTAAATCTGATGGTTTGGTTTCATTAAACGAATTCCGCGACATCCAGGGTTTGAAAGTGGGTGATGAAGTGGAAGTAATGGTGGTTGAAAAAGAAGACCGTGACGGTAACCTGAATTTAAGCCGTAAACAAGCCCGTGTTACACGTGCCTGGGAACGCATTGTTGAAATTCATAAAACAGGTGAAATTGTTACCGGTACAGTTACCAGCAAAACTAAAGGCGGACTTATTGTGGATGTATTTGGTATGGAAACCTTCCTGCCCGGTTCTCAAATTGATGTGAAGCCTGTAACTGATTACGACCAGTTTGTTGGTAAAACAATGGAGTTTAAAGTTGTGAAGATCAATGAAGCCATTAAAAATGCGGTTGTATCTCACAAGGCTCTTATTGAAAGTGATATAGAAGCACAACGTGCACAAATTATTGGTAAGCTTGAAAAAGGTCAGGTACTTGAAGGAACAGTTAAAAACATTACTGACTTTGGTGCGTTCATGGATCTTGGCGGACTTGACGGATTGTTATACATAACAGATATTTCATGGGGTCGTATCAATCATCCATCAGAAGTGTTGAAGCTTGATCAAAAGATCAATGTCGTTGTATTGGATTTTGATGATGAGAAAAAACGTATCTCTCTTGGTTTAAAACAATTAACTCCACATCCATGGGATGTATTGCCTGATACAATTGTAGAAGGTTCTATAGTAAGTGGTAAGGTTGTAAATATTGAAGATTATGGTGCATTCCTTGAAATACTTCCGGGTGTTGAAGGACTGGTACACGTATCTGAAATTACATGGGCTAACACTCCAATCAATGCAAAAGAATTCTTTAAGCTTGGTGATGAGCACGAAGCAAAAGTGGTAACACTTGATAAAGAAAGCAGGAAGATGAGTTTGTCTATCAAACAAATGTCTGATGATCCATGGAGTGATATTGAATCAAAATTTGCAGAAGGCAGCCGTCATAGCGGTGCAGTGAAAAACATTACACCTTATGGGGTGTTTGTTGAATTATCTGCCGGCATTGGTGGTATGATCCATATTTCTGATTTAAGCTGGTTAAAACGTTTCAACCATCCAAGTGAGTACACTAAAGTGGGTGAAAACATTGATGTAATCATATTAGGAATTGATAAAGAGAACAGGAAATTACAATTAGGTCATAAGCAACTTGAAGAAGATCCATGGAACAGCTTGCAGGATACATTTGCTGTAGGAACTGTACATGAAGGAACCGTTCTTCGTAAAGATGATAAAGGCGCAATTGTACAATTACCGTATGGTTTGGAAGGATTTGCTCCTAACCGTCACCTTGCAAAAGAAGATGGTAAAAGTGTAAATGCTGAAGAAACTGCTGAATTTATGGTAATTGAATTTGACAGGAACGAAAAGCGTATAGTTGTTTCTCATGCCCGCATATGGGAACAGGCTCAGGTAAATGAGAAAGATGCTGCACGTAAAGAAGCTAAAGTTGAATCTGACAAAACCAAGAAAGCAGTTAAGAACCTGCAAAGCAAGGTTGAAAAACCAACTTTGGGTGATTTAGGTGCTCTTGCTCAGATTAAAGAGAGACTACAGCAGGAGGAAGAGAAAAAAGGTGATGATCAGCCACAATAATTTATGTAGAAATAAAGTAAGTCCCGCTCAAAAGGCGGGACTTTTTACTGGCACAAATTTTTATGAATTGTAAATCCTTACCTTTAAATTACCAATTGCTTGCAGATGAATTTTTGGAAAAAACTTGCAGAATTTACACTGGTCAGAAAAATTATATATGCTATAATAGGCGTATTTTCTTACCCTGGATTAATGATCGTAAACAAACTAAAAATTTCCGGAACAGAACATATAGAAAACCTTCCTTCCCGCCGTGTTTTATTTGTAAGTAACCACCAAACCTATTTTGCAGATGTAATTACTTTCTTACATATTTTTTGTGCAGTTAAATGGCGCAAAAAAAACAAATTAGGCATACCCTATTATCTTTTAAATCCATTTACACGTGTTTATTATGTTGCTGCTGAAGAAACTATGAAGAGCAGCTGGCTTACCAGGTTGTTTACAATGGCGGGTGCATTAACAGTAAGAAGAACATGGAAAAAAGATGGTAATGAAGCAAGAAGAGGACTTGATCCCAGCGATACAAGAAAAATAGAACGAGCTTTAAACAGGGCATGGGTCATTACATTTCCCCAGGGAACCACCAAGCCTTATGCCCCCGGCAGAAAAGGAACTGCATATATAATAAAACATACCCAACCTGTTGTTATTCCGGTAGTGATACAAGGATTCTGGCGTGCTTTCAATAAAAAAGGTTTAATGTTTAAAAAGAAAGGTGTACAGCTTTACGTAACATTTAAAGAGCCCTTAAAAATCGATTATGATGCTCCTGCAGAAGAGATATTAGCACAGATAATGGATGCTATTGAGCAAAGTAAAAAGCATATGATGATGGGAGCGCACCACTGGAAAAACCAAAGTGGACTAAACCCCAATTATACAAAGTTTCTTCAAAACGAAAATGTTTAAAAATCCTTTAATGTTTTTTTCAAAGAGTTTTAAAATATTTTTTGTTTCCGGCTTTTGTAACGCTATTTAGCACCATTTGCGTCGCACTCTTGTACGTTCTCAATCCTGATCATCAAAAAAGAATTCAAACCATTTTGTTTTAGTAAAAAGAGCAAGTTCATTAACAACCGTCAATTGTTATCAGTCAACAAGGTAATGTGCCGTCAACTGCACTTAAAAATTACGGTAACGTTTTTGTAAAATGAACACTGGTTAAATGGGTTTTGAAACATTTTTCCAAACCCTTTTTTCTGTTTGGCATAAAAAACCAACAGCGTGTGCATTTCTTTCCTTAATTTTTGCCTTTAATAACCATTGTTTCCCTTTTCATGAATTCAAGGATTTTTCAAAAACGCATGTCCGCCCAATGGATGTTTGCTTTGTTCCTGATGTTTGCCATCGCATTTTCAGCCTGTAGTAAAAAACGCAGTGGCCAACCCAAAGTTTTGGTGTTTAGCAAAACTGCAGACTTTGTACACAGTTCCATTCCCAAAGGTGTGGCATCCATTCAAAAGTTGGGTATCGAAAATGGGTTTGAAGTAGATACTACAACCAATGCCGAATATTTTACAGAAGATACACTTAAGCAATATGCAGCCGTTATTTTTTTAAACACCACTGGTGATGTATTAAATCACCGGCAGGAAGTGGCATTTGAGCGGTACATTCAAGCCGGCGGTGGCTTTGCAGGCATTCATGCAGCTACCGATACGGAGTACGACTGGGGTTGGTATACGCGGCTGGTGGGTGGGCAATTTGCATCACACCCCAAGGAGCAAAATGCCATTTTACGCGTAACCAATGCGGAACATGCAGCAACCAAAAACTTACCAAAGGAGTGGAAACGATTTGATGAATGGTACAATTTTAAAAACCTGAATGAGGAAGTAACCGTCCTGCTTAAGATTGACGAAAGCAGTTATAAAGGTGGCATTAACGGTTCAGATCATCCGATGTCCTGGTACCACAATTACGATGGTGGCCGTGCTTTTTATACCGCACTGGGCCATACCGAGGAATCGTACGCCGAGCCATTATTTTTACAACACCTGTTAGGTGGTATACAGTATGCCATTGGTGAGAATAAAGAATTGGATTATAGCAAAGCTACTTCGCCTCCTGTACCCGATAATGACAGGTTTGTAAAAACAAAATTGGTTGAAGGTACGCTGTACGAGCCTACGGAAATGGCCATTTTGCCTAACCTGGATGTATTAATTGCACAACGTCGTGGCGAAGTGGTACGCTACAGCAACGAAACCAGGAAAGTGGAGCAGGTGGGTTATTTAAATGTTTATCATCAAACTACTGTACCCAATGTAAATGCAGAAGAAGGATTGATGGGACTGGCAATTGATCCTGCATTTAAAAAAAACAATTATGTCTATTTATTTTATGCGCCGATCGATACTTCGGTCAATCGTTTGTCGCGGTTTAAATATGTAAATGGTGCGCTTGATATGGCGTCGGAAAAAGTAGTGCTCCAATTTTATTCGCAGCGCAACATTTGCTGCCATACCGGAGGTTCTATTGCCTTTGGTGTCGATGGCCTTTTGTACTTGTCTACCGGAGATAATTCTACGCCTTTCGATCAGCCTGCGGGAGCTAAAAATCATGGCTTTGCTCCGCTTGATGGTCGACCGGGGTTCGAACAGTACGATGCCCGCCGCACCTCCGGTAACTCAGCCGATCTGCGTGGTAAAATATTGCGCATTCGCATTAAAGAAGATGGCAGTTATGCTATTCCGGATGGTAATTTGTTTGTGAATAAGCCTAAAGGCAAACCAGAAATTTATGTAATGGGTAACCGCAACCCGTACCGAATATCAGTTGATAAAAAAACAGGCTTTTTATACTGGGGCGAAGTAGGACCCGATGCCGCCAGTGACAGCATGCAAACCCGTGGCCCGCGTGGCTACGACGAGGTGAACCAGGCACGTAAGGCCGGCTATTACGGATGGCCGCTTTTTGTGGGTGCCAATTATGCCTATAATCAATTTGATTATGCCACCGGAACCAGTGGTGCTTTTTACGATCCTGCAAAGCCTGTCAATCATTCACCTAACAATACCGGGCTGCAGCAATTGCCACCGGCGCAGCCGGCCTTTATCTGGTATCCCTACGCTGCATCACCGCAGTTTCCGCAGGTAGGGCAGGGCGGCCGCAATGCCATGGCTGGTCCCGTGTATTACACCGACGATTTTCCAAAAGCAACAAGATTGCCGGATTATTATAACAATAAGCTGTTTATATACGATTGGATCCGTGGATGGATCCGTGCAGTTACCATGCAGCCAAATGGCGATTTCGATAAAATGGAACCTTTTATGGAAGGCACCAGGTTTGCTGCACCAATTGATATGGAAGTAGGTCCCGATGGCAGGTTGTATGTGCTGGAGTACGGGTCGGGATGGTTCAGCAAAAACGAAGATGCCGGATTGGTACGTATTGATTACATCAGCGGTAACCGCCCACCCAAAGTGGGTGAACTGAAGATTGCACAAAGCAGTGGTAAGCTGCCATATACTTTTACTGCATTGGTAGAAGC
>MWWA01000418.1_pt1 | contig 11170 bp, 21 predicted proteins | sample 1047341 | NCBI WGS metagenome assembly MWWA01 (sample SAMN06349978, study PRJNA376086) | soil metagenome | isolation source: MS5-1 sample Antarctic (ecotone) soil | place: Antarctica | collected 2015-01-13
ACTCCCGCCGGTACCGTTCACCCGTTCGCCTGGTCGAAATCCAGACCAGGACAAAGCCCGCCAACGTTCCCAGCAGCAAAACCAGCACGACCGCAGCAACCGACCGCCGCAGCTCGTCAGGCATCGCCTGCGCGACCAGGAACCCGATCGCAAAAAACAGTGTGCGCGACACTGCGAATGCAGTGGCATGGATTTTATCGCTCATAATTGTTCCTCCTCGATTGCATGAGAAATCCGTTTCGCCTCAGCCCGCCGCTTGTGCTGCCACTGCTGCGGAATTGCGCTGTCCAGCCCATCACCCTCCAGGAGATCGATAAAGCGCTGCACCATCACCGCGCCCCTGCTGATCTTGACCCAGCGAGCACGGCCAGCGTATCGAGCGATCGCAGCTGCGCGATCTTCTAGGCCATTCTCGACGGCGATCCGGGCCACGGTGTGGCAGGCCCGCAGATCGATCACGTTCGGAGTGTCGCCACCTTCACCGAGAGCGCCGTACAGCCTCTCCACCAGACGCCCTTTCGGGCCGATGAGCACCCAGCCGCCCGCATCGGCACCGGAGCCCCGTTTTCGCAGGTTTTCCACAAAGGGCGGCTTACTTCGATGTTTATCTGTTGTTTTCGTTATGGGGTTAGGGGATGCATCCGTTGCACCCCTAAAAACGTGCGAAAATCGTGGGTCCTCTAAAGTCGCTTTTTCGTTGTGGATAAATGTCGCCGGGGTGTTGACGGCAGGGGAGGGGAGCGCGGCCCGTTTACGGGGGTCATAACCCGTCAACCGTGCGAGCTCAGGCCCCACCATGAAGCGCAGCCAGTAGTCCCCGCCGGCTTCATTGTCGGTCACTGTGGTTAGAATCAGGCGCTCCGATCGGAGAGCCTTGAGCGCATAGCGCACCGTCCGCAGTGAGCATCGGAGCTCAGCGGCGATATGGCGTGCGGGCATGTCCTGGCGACGCCTGCCCTCCAGCTGAGCGCAGACGTACTGAAACACCGCCAGGTGATAGGCGGATCGAGCAAACGTGCGGCTGTACCCGGGCCACGCGAGGATATCGGCGAACGTGGGGGCCGTGAAAACCCCCGTAATCTCCTTTGGCGACGGCTCCCGCAGCGGGAGCCGCTTATCCTTGCGCTGCCTGGGAGCCGAAGCCCCCAGGCCCATCAGCTGCCGTTCTCGTTGTACCGGCGGCCTGTGACCTCAAGCGCTGGCCGACTGCCACACTTGACGCAGCTCGTGCGATCGCCGCCCATCGAGTGACCCAGTGTGCAGACGGTCGGGCGCTTCACCTGGTCCGGCGTGCGCCGCTCCTGGACCTCGATCGCCCGTTCACCCTCCTGGAGCACGGCCAGCTGGGTGAGTGACACAGATCGCATGTGATCGAGCTCCGTCAGCAGATGGCGCGCGCAACCTGCGACCGGTGGGGCATCATCGCCCATCGATCGTATGACGTCGACCAGCGCCTGCACGTCACGGCTCAGTTTCGCCATGTCCAGCACCATCGCCCGGAGCCGGGCAGCAGAGCTACCCATGCGCCACCGTCGCAGAGTCGCGGGTGTACGCCTCGAACATCGATCGCTTGTAGTAGCACCAGCGGCCCAGGACAGTCTTGCGCGTGACGAACATCCGATCGCCTCTCGCAGCTGCTGCGGTCTGCTCTCCTTGGAGCTCCCGGCGGATATCACCGAACGTCATGCCGGCGCGGAAACTCGCATATGTCATGGCTCACCCGCCGCACCGCCAGCAGGGAGCTCAGCAGCGCCGCGCCGCGCAGCGATCAGGAGAACCACCCCGATCGCTGCGAGGATCGCGCTGCATACCAGGGCGACTTTTGCGCCCTTCATGCGTCGGTGCCCCCACGGGCCGAGTGCACCCGAAGCTCCGGCGGTGTGATCGTCGCGGCCGCGGCGTCCTGCCTCTCGCGGTACGCCTCCACACCGACCAGCTCGATCAGAATGCGGACCGAGTGCCGCAGCGAGCCCAGCTCCACCGCCAGGCCATCGGTTGTGTCCCGCAGCTGCTGGATGTAGCGATCGTCGTCGGTCTGATCGGCGCCCAGCGCCTCCAGCTGGCCTTCTACGGCCTCCAATGCCTCCTGTAAGCCCGCCAGGCCCGCTTCGAGCTCATCACCGCCCTCTGCACCGCCCAGGTCCCGCTTGAGCGACGTGATGGCCGCCGCCGCGCTCACCAGGACGTTCGCAGCCTTGCGGACCAGGGCGATCACCTCGCCGATCGGGGGAAACTTCCGCGCGTCGATCATGTCGTCAGCAGGGGCTCAGACTTCATCGCGCCGCGCTCACCATCGGCCCAGCGGATCCGCACCTGATCCGCCTGGACATTGGCGCCGTGACGGCCCTTGTGATCGCGCGAGCGGTCGCAGGGGTGCTCCAGACCCGGCAGTGTATCGCCGCACGTGTCGGCCACGGCACGCGCCGCGGGTTCAGCTGCACGGGCTGGAGCTGCAGGCTTTGCCTTCGTTGCGCGGATGCGCGGTGCCGCGGCCTTTTTCGCGGTCGGCCTGGCGGCCTTCCGCACTTGTTTTTTTGTTCCCATTGGTACATCCTTGTTACGGGTGAATTGTAACGGGTGAACCCAAACAAAAGCCGTTCTGTCAGAACGGTTTTGGAGAGTCAGCGGCGCGAACCGCTGGCTCTTTTTTGTTTATATCCATTGCACATAATATACGTAAGGTAACCACTTTGGCCGCATAGATGCTCATCTTGAGACATTGTACAACTCGCCGCACAGTGGACGGTCCACCCAAGGCGACCACTCAGCCCGGAACACCAGCACGCGCCGGGGAGCAACTGTGGGATGGATGCGGTAAATCAGCACGGGGGAGAGCTGCTCCGTGCAGAGTGCGCGCGCCTTGATTTGTGCATTGCGCTCTTTCGGGATGGGATCTCCCAGGAGGTTGCCATCCTGGTCCTCGATGTGGAACCTGACGACGCTGCGGGGCATGGTGGCTCTCTTCGGCAGAGGTGTACCGTTTCCGATGCTGGAACATGGAACAATGCACACCTTATGCGCCTTTTGCAAGAGGGTACGTCAGGTACACCGGATCGAGGGGAAGGGGGAACGGCCAGCCTTGACCGTTTACGGGTGCCCGCACACCCGCCCCCCTTGCCCCCCTAATTTATAACGGGGTCTGGGTGTAGGACCCGTTCGCATTGGAACAGTGGACTTGCACGATGTACCCGCCGCCCACCTCGTCCACCTCCGTGGTCGCCATGCCGCCCGGCGATACGATGTACTCGCACTGATCTTTCAGGCGGTGGTACAGGGAATTCGCCGCGTCCTGCGTTGTGCAAGAGTAGTACGCTGAGGCGCCGTCGCCGTGCTTCGTGCAGATACCTGATTGCATAAAAAACCCCTTCGCTGAAGTGTTAGGAAACGGGTAACTTGATCGTGCCGAACCGATGTTCGAGCTCGATCACCCAGGCGCGACCGATCGCCTCATCGATATACCAGGTGGCATCTTTCGGCCCGCCGGGGTCGACCGACTTCGGATCTTTCGCCCAGCTCACAAACCCGCCATAGCCTGCGAGGGCTTTCGGGATCGTTTTGCGAGCGCGCAGCTGGTCCGCGAGGATATCCGCACCGGCCCGGATATTCTTGGTGGGATTGGCCCAGTCCTGACCGCTCCAGCCGAGCCGCGAGAAATGGCCAGGCATCACCTGCATGAGTCCTGCTGCGCCGCTGCTGGTGTTCTTGGCGGTCGGGATAAAGTCGCTCTCGCCCCAGGCGATCCCGGCCAGCAGATACGCGGAGAGCCGGGTGCGCTCACCCTCCTTTAGCATGATGGGGAACAGCGGCTGCAGCCGTTGTACGTGCCCAGCCGTTAGCTCGAACTTGGATGCGCTGCGCGCACCCGGGAACATGCGCGCGGTCGCGGTCGTTATCACACTCATCGGTTCCGCCTCGCAAAAAAGACAAACACGACGATGATGCAGCCGATGAGGCCCACCATCGTCACGACTGGGGAAATCCCGGTCTTGTGCTCAAAGTCGAACAGCCAGCGAAACACCGTCATTCATCCTCGAGAAATGCAAATGCAGCGCGCACGTCCGCGCTGCTGAGATCACATTTGCGCGCCAGCATGATCGCCGCGGTACCGGCAACGCGACCGGCGGTGCGGGCATCGCCGCAGTATTGCACCAGGGCAGCACCCATCCCGCGAGCCGACGCGATCGCGCGCAGCACCTTGGCGACCTGCCGCACCTGGTCCCGCGCGTTGAGGCTGCGCGCGATGGTGAGCGGTAGGCCCATGCACAGATGCCCGGGATGTTCCTGCGGCGCGCCGAGCTCAGCTGCGATCGCGGCCAGCAGCTCCGGCGGGATATCGAACTCTGCGCCCGCCTCCAGATACAGCGGCCAGACTTCTGCCGCCGGTTCGACCGGCCCGAGCTCGTGCGCCGCGGCTGCGAGCTCAGCCATGACCAGCACACTCGCGCGGCTGGCCGGTGTGAGCTCACGCCACGCGACCAGCGGCTTGAAGGGCAGCTTCTGAAACATTTTCTTGAGCATGACGGCCGGAAAGTCCATCAGCGCACCCGCGGTTTATGGCCGTCGAAAATCCATTGTTCAATGCGGCCCAGTCGATCATCAACAGAATTCATGCGCGTGAGCGCTTCAGCAACGATCGCAGCAGTGATGATCGATTTACGGCTGTCCTCTTGCAAACTCGAAATCTCAGCTTTCATCTCGCTCTGAGTCTCACGCATATGCTTGACGGATTCACGAGTCACGATCAGGGAACCTAGAAAGCCGAGCACCGCCGCGATGACTTCCCAGTGCTGAATTAGCTGCTCCATTATGTCGGGACACAGTAGCGCCGCCCATCAACCACCAGCGGACTCGCCTTCGTTCCAGGAGGGCAGGGTGCCCCAGCGTCAACCATCACGCCAGACGAACCGATCGGCAGGTACTTATCACCGACCTTCGGACCACCAAATGCGCGCGCCGCGGTGTTCCAGGCGCCCGTGAGCACCAGCACGCTCGCAGCTGCGAGCCACATCGGTGCCGCAGTGCCGAGCATGGCCGCCAGTCCAAAGCGCACGAGCAGCCAGCGGATCGCGAATGCCGCGCCGATCGCCAGCCCACCGATCGTAGCAAACTTGGCCGCGAACTTCTTAGCCCAGTCCTCCGCAGCTTCGCCGCCCTCTTTCGTAGCGCTGATAATCGCCAGCACACCGATCACTGCGATCGCGATCGCAATCAGGGGCATGTGATTCCGCTGCCCGCGCTTCCGTTTTGCCAGCTTCATCGCGTCACCGAAAATGTCATGTCATTCAGGATGTTGGTGTACATCCGCGACTCGTCAGGTGCCGCGGCCTGGCGGTACACGCGCGCCATCGGATGAAACAGCTGGCCGGCCATTGCGACGTTCATCGCCGCGGGCCACGCACCAACCTGCTTATCCACTACGTTGCCGTTTAGCGATGTCTCCATCCATGCGATACCAGCGTCAACGCCGATCTCGATCTTGACGCGCGAATAGCTGTCCAGGCACGCGACTCCCGTGTCACGTGCGAATATGAAGGATGTGTTGTCCCACAGCTTCACGCGCCACGTTGCCTCCAGCTGATTGCGCCACAGCCCGAACCCTGGGTGCTTGCCCGCGCCGTTGACGCCACCGATCCCAATGAAGTGCGAGATGTCGGATGCGCTGGGTGTGTAAACCTGCTCGCAGTAAACGTCGAGCTCGAACACCCATCGCCTCCCGTTATAACGCGCCAGCGACAGCCCCAGCACGTCGGGGCTGAACAGGTTTGCGATCGGAACTTCGTAATTGATCCGCACGTTTTCATGTTGTGTCGCCGTTTCAAGCAACATCCCGTGAAACTTTTTTACTGCGTGCTTTGCATAGGACGGCGTGCCCACCACGTTGAACTTTACGCCAGCTGCCCCCGAATTTAAGCCGGTTACCTGATCGGTGTACGTGCCCGCTGAGCCGATGCCTAGAATCGTGATCGGAGTCGCGACCGCATCAGGGACGGTCGCATCGACTTTTCCCAGGGGAGCGATCCGCCTGGACCAGTACAACTCCGCAGTGCCAGAGCCCGCCGCATTCTCGAGGCTCACCGTGCCGATGTCGCGGCAATCGAGCGTATGCCAGACGTCCGGTTCTGTGAACGTGATGGGTTCGCCGCCGTCGAACCGCAACGTGATCGGGGAATCCACCCTGCGAATGTGGAGCTCCGGTGCCGCGACGTCGAACACCGTTGAGCCCCTCGCACGCGCGACCGTGAGGTCAAAGGATCGAGGCGTGTAGCTCATAGCTCAATTGCTCCGGTCCAGAGTCCCAGCAGCAGCGCGAACAGGAGCAGCGCCCATATCTGCCAGCCGATGGAAACGCTGATACTGGGATCGAGTGCCGCTGCGCCCGCATTCTGCGTCGTTGGGAAGAGCCGCGGCGTGCCGCCAGGCGTGACGAGCTGCATTTCCGATCCAATGTCGGCGAGCGTCCACGACCCGCCGCGCATCACATACGTGTATCCGCCCTGGATGAGTCGCGTGCCCTCCGGCGCCGATGCCGGGAGGCTCGCCACCGTCTTAGTTGAAGTGCCGCCGTCTGGATTCAACGGGTTTTGATCCGCGCGCGGATCGAACCCGGCGCCGATCAGCGGGCTGCACGTTGAGCACGCCTCAGTGGGACTGCGATCCGTCGAAGTACTCGCCGAATCGAACCCTGCACCGGCGGTCACGGTCGGGGCCTGCCGCGCAGTTTCCTCCGCCTGGTACGTCTCGTCGTAATAGTCGACCTGCTCACCCGTGACCGGGTTTGTTACAGTTACAGTCGGCGCAGAGAGCTGCGGCGCCTTGCTGAAATCATAGGTGCGATCGTTGTTCATGATCGCCGCGACAGCTGCGCCCGGGTAAAGGCCACTGTACTGCCACGACCCATTGTTCCCCTGCATCGCAGACAGCATTTCACGCGCGAGATCCGCGGGGTCGCGTCGCCGCACTTCGCCCACACTGAACCCGTCGCGCGCATTCACTGCTTTGAGCAACTCGTACTGCACGTCCGCAACGTCGACAGTGTAACGCCATGCATCGAACGGGTTGCCGAACTTCGTCAGCGCATCCGCCGGGTACGGTGTGACCATGCCGAATTTCGATGCGAACACCTCGCGGTGATACCAATCGGGATCCGTGTCATATCGATAATTCGCGCCGTAGAACGAATCCGCAGACCACGCGCGGTTATCGATGTTCCACCGCACGTTGTCCACGGTGTTGCTCTTGCTGCTATTGAGCGACGCCGGTTGAGCCGGCTGCACGCCTGCCATTTATCGCCTGCGCTTTCGCGTGAACATGAAAACCACCACCACCACGGCAACCATCGCCGCGATGATCAGTGCGGTGTTTGGATTGCTGCGATCGCCGTAACTCGCGGATGCGGAGAACCCGTCGCCTCCGTATGTGACCGCAGCTGCTACGTCCTGCGTGCTGCCAGGCCCTGCATAGCCAGGCCCTGCGACCTGGACGGCTGGCTGCGTCGATCCCGCCAGCATCTGCGACACCGCGGCCTGTAGCGCCTTTTCACCGGTACCGCGCGCCACACCGTTGCCGCCGCCCCACGCGAGCCACGCCATGAGATCACCGCTCTGCATGATTTCTTGCGGCGTGCCACGTTCCCAAGGTGCATACGTCTGGAGGATGCCGAAAATTGCATTGCGCTGCGGACCGGATGCGCGCGCGAGTGCCCCTGCGACAGCTGCGCCGCTGGGTTGTCCGGGAATCTGGCCGAGCGCATACCCGCCAGCGGGTGCGCTCGATCCCGTCGCGCCCAGGGCAGCCCCCGTTACCGTGCCTGCGAGCGGCCCACCGAACGCTGTGGCGCCAGCCGTCAGGATCGTATCGAGGAAAGTCATCGCGCGCGCCCCCGGCGAGGGATCACCATGTACGCCAGCGCGACGCCTGCGATCAGGGTGAGCAACAGCGCCCACCCTGAAAGCACGCGCCGCTCCCCCAGCGACACACTGATCCCGGCAGGTTGACCGTATCCAACGGATGCAGAGATGTGAGTGCCGGCAATAATGTCCTTGAGCTCGCCGACAACCGCATCTCTGATCCGCCCGAACGATTCATCCAGGCCGGTGATCACCATCGGATCACCGCGCCGTGTAGAGGGCAGTGACGCGAATCTTGTTCACGCCCGCGCCCTGGACTGCCGCCGTCACCAACAGCTGCGCCTTGGTGTCGCCGCTGTGTGTCCAGAGCTCACCGCGCTCCGTGCGCTTGTCCGCCCCCGCGTCGATCACCGCGCACCCGGCCTGCAATGCCGCGAGTCCGTAATCGGCCTTGTTGACCTGCTGCTGATCGCGCCACACGCTCACCTTGTACCGTTCGACGCCCGCGATCTCCAGGCTATCGATCGATGTGATGAGTGCATCGCTGTACGTGAAGTCCTGCGACGGCGAACCGGCTGCACCATCGATCAGCGCTTCAATGAACAGCGCGCGGAGCTCGCGACCCGGAGCGCCAGCACGTTCCGGGTTGAGCATATCGAGCTCAATCGGAACCTGACCCGAGGCCGGTACAATGACCTCTTTCTGCGTGATCATGTTGGGAGCGAAGCCGCCGGCCGGAATCTTCGGCTCGTCAAAGCTCCATTCCGTCAGGCGAACAGCGCCCGCGGTCATTGACACCGCGCCATCGGGGGTTTTCACCAGGTCGCGACCCGTGCCCCAGTAGAACTCGAAATACGGGTCCTTGATCGGCGGAACGCCCGTCGCATCGCTGCTGTACGAATGATCCATCATCGCCGGGAGGCGAAGCACGGCTTCGCGCGCCGCTTGCACCGTGCCAGCAGCCAGCGCAGACGGCGGAATCTGCGTGAAAGGCTGCTTGAGGTAGTAGAGCGTGTACAGCACCAGGAACTGGCCGCTGTACGTCTGCAGCGGCCTCCCGTTGCCGTAGAAAATGAGCTTGCGGAGCGCTCTGCCCTGGGGATCGGTGAACAGCGTGCCGGCGCCAGTGCCGCCCACCACGTTGAACGTGTAGGAGAGCACCAGCATCCAGAATGCGACCACGCGCCGCGATTCCAGCGGGAACGTTGTGACGTCGCCGGCTACCCAGTCCGGCCCCTTGCTGTAACGGCGGGGAACCAGCTTCATGCTGCCGCCTTGCGGGCTGCGCGCCACGCATTGAACCTCGTCGCGAGCCCGATCGGCCCGTAGCCCACCACCTCCAGCACTGCCAGTGCGATCACGACCAGGCCCACCAGGACCAGGACGTTGCGCGGCGTGCTGAATGTGCTGCGCCTCACCATGCGCTTCATTCTTATTTCCTCGATTGTTTGCGAGACGGCAGCGTCGGCAGCGCTCCCGCCCGCAGGGATTGCGCGGGGTTTGAGTGCCTATGGGTAACACCGACCCTCCCCGTTTGCGCAATCCCGTTAACCCCCCGTGAACGGGGTGCCACGTTGCGCCACAACACATTTTCATAACTGCGGTGCCTGTCCGCGGTCCAGTTTTCCGCCTCGATAGCGAATGAACTGCCGCGATCCGCTGGGGAGCGCGACCAACATCCGGGCCAGCTGCGGGTGTGCATTGTGCATTGAGTCGCGGGCAATGACTTCCGCGTAGGCCATGCTCTCCTGGCGAAAACTCACCGTCACATCCGCGACACCGCGCAGTGTTTTATTGAGCTCCGGGGGGACGCGAACGGTGGTTATGAGAGAGATTTCCGCATGGCGCCCCCTGGAGATCACGCGACCGAGCGGAGTCCGTTTGACGTCGAAATTGGAAGGGGCATATTCATCCATCTCATCGATCGCGCACACCTGGTTCCCGACGCGCAGCAGCTGCGGCCAGAACTCATCCACGCGCGCGGGATCGAGCTGCAGAATCAGGTTGAACGGGCACTGCTGCTGCACTGCCGATCGCACATAGGCAAGCCACCCGTCGACACTTTTCACGACCGCGCGAACGTGATCCGTTCCCGCTCTCGCCAGGTACGCATTGTCGCCGGTGGTATCTACAAACGTGCCCGATGCGCCGCGCATCAGCGCTGATCGATACAGCCAGCTCATGTAGTAGGTTTTGCCTTCGCCGCTCTTGCCGAACACGTTGACAATGCGCCGGACTTTGTTGCTGGGTGCAGTCGGCAAGTGTTCGAGCGGATCCGCTGCGCGCGGTGCAGCGCTGCGCGGTGTCAACCAGTCAAGCATCAGCTAAACCCTGCGCCCGCGTATGACACCGGTGCCGCCTCCGGTGCAGCGGGTGCGGCCGCAGCGGGTGCAGCTGCACCGCGCGGGAAATCGAGCACGGCGGCCGGCTTGCGCTTCGCTTTGATTGAATCGCGTGCGAACTCGATCAGCCGATCGAAATAACGAACGCCCCACACCCAGGCTGCCCAGGTTGCGAGTCGCGCCCAGGGATTCTCCACCACCCAGGTGCCGCGCATGTCCTCTAAAATCTCATGTACGATCTCCGCACCCTCGCGCGATTCCTCCGCAGACAGCGGCTCCTCGCCGGACGCCTCGAACACCGGGTTATGAGCGATGCGGATGTAAAATGCGATGCGATCGAGCGACACCGGCTTCCGTGCGCGCATGTTGGAAATGATCTCCTGGCGCACGTCCGCCGCGGCCTCGCGGTCGATCGTTTGTGCATCATCTTCATCATCGAGATCATCGAACACACTGCGATCGATCACGCCACGGCTCGCAGCGCCGAGCTCCGCGGGGATTGTATCGTCGGCGATCGGGAGATCCGCGATCAGAGCCTCCAGGCGTGAGCGCTCAGCAGCTGGAGCCACTGGTGCGGGCTCGTTTTTCCCTGGCGAATCCCAATCCGGGGCAGGAACCTCGATCGATCCAGAAACCGAGGCCGTAGGATCGCCTGTGATCGTTCCTGCGATCTCAGCAGATAGCTCAGCTACCTGCTTTTTGTGCGCTGCAATGTCGCACGCACCATCCGCTCCGGCGGTGTTAGCGCACCGTTCACCCGTGCGCCGCGCCGTCGCTCTGCATTTAGCCACGCTTCACCCGGTTAGCTGCGCGCTGCACTGCATTGAAATCGAGCTCCCGCGGTCCTGCACCCGACTCCCGCCGGTACCGTTCACCCGTTCGCCTGGTCGAAATCCAGACCAGGACAAAGCCCGCCAACGTTCCCAGCAGCAAAACCAGCACGACCGCAGCAACCGACCGCCGCAGCTCGTCAGGCATCGC
>MWWA01000419.1_pt1 | contig 11159 bp, 1 predicted proteins | sample 1047341 | NCBI WGS metagenome assembly MWWA01 (sample SAMN06349978, study PRJNA376086) | soil metagenome | isolation source: MS5-1 sample Antarctic (ecotone) soil | place: Antarctica | collected 2015-01-13
ATAGTCCAGCAAGGTTGAAAGTATCTCTTGCTGCTTCCAAATGCGGAATTGCTTCATGGGCAATTGCAATTTGCTTTTCATAGTTACCGACATAGCCGTAAAGGCTCTCAAGGGCTGTATATAGTACACCGATTACAGCAAGCCGGTACATTTGCAGGGTTTGTCCTTTTTGCAGATATCCTGCTTTTTCCTCGTTGGAAGAATTTTCGGCAATTTTCAAGCCCTGGTTTATTACCCTGAGTGCCTCGGGATAATTTCCCGTCTTCATGAGGGGCCAAGACATATATGCCATCATCATAGCCTTGTTTAATTGTAAGTCGAGTTTTTCGGCAATGACTATCCCTTTGTTACAATAATACACACCACTATCGGCGTTTATATCATCATAAAGGCTTCCCAGCATGGAGTAAGCACCCATACGGACAGTATCATTAGCTGCATGCTTAAGTATAAAATAGGTGCTGTCTATTTGTTGCCTGGTCTGTGCTTTGGCAAATACCGGCGTTAATAAAATCAGCATTATTTTTAGTAATAATTTCATCCTATAATTTAAGTAATGGGTAATTTGATTGTGAATTCAGACCCCTCTCCATCTTTACTGTTTACCGTTATATCCCCACCGTGCGCTTTCACTATATCATAACTTAAACTCAAACCCAAACCTGTTCCCTGGCCTGTGGGTTTGGTGGTAAAGAAGGGTTGAAATATTTTGTCTAATACTTTTTGAGGGATGCCAGGGCCATTATCGCTAACACTAATAAAAACCTCAGCCCCCCTGCCCCCCGAAGGGGGGTTCTGGGAAGTCTTTATTGTAACAGTAGGTTCATAGCCGGGAAGATTTTGCTTTTGTTTTTCATTGACAGCATAGAAAGCATTGTTGATTAAATTCAAAATCACTCTTCCAATATCCTGTGGAATAACATTGATGTTACCAATTCCTGCCTCATCGGCAGACAGGGAATTATCAAAATCTGTTATTAGAGTTGCATTGAAACTTTTATCCTTTGCACGAAGTCCATGATACGAGAGGCGGAGGTATTCATCACACAATGCATTAATATCTGTTGGTTCTTTTTTACCTGTGCTGCTTTGGCTGTGTTGCAACATTCCTTTTACAATGCCATCTGCCCGTTTGCCATGATGATTTATTTTTTCCAGGTTCTGGATAACATCCTTCATAATTTCTTTGGCATCTTCCAGGTTGCCCTTTTCCAGTTCTTCTTTCAATTCATCCAGTAACTCTTTACTTACTTCACTAAAATTATTAACGAAGTTTAGCGGGTTCTGAATTTCATGGGCAATGCCGGCAGTAAGCTCACCAAGACTGGCCATCTTTTCGGATTGAACCAATTGCTTTTGTGCGGCCTGTAAATTGGTGAGTGCATCTTCGGCTCTTTGTTTTTCTTCTTTTAATCTTTGCAGATCAATTCTTGCCTGCGTCAAATCTTTAAAACGGGAATAAGCCAATGAGAAAACAGAAGCTGTTCTTTTTAATAAGCTCCAGCTTTCAGCAGAAATATCCCCGGCAGAAGCAGCGCCAATAGCGCCATGCGAAAATTTATAGAGGTGATACATTCTGTCCGGAATTTCTTCTCCATAATATCCAAGGAAGGGCGCCGAGTTAGCTTCGCAATAACGGATCCATTCTACCCGGTTGGCACCTGCCATCACAATAGAAATTTGCTTTGCTGACGAATTATAAAAGGAAAGCATTTCCCTGCCCACCCAGGTATCGTTCAGGTTCAATGCAAAATGATCGTTCACTAATTTCTTCTCATCAGAACGCAGATCTTTTAAAGCATACCAGCATTCGGCTTTCTCAGCGTTTTCGTCATTGATGTAGATGCTGCAGGTTTCTAATTCTTCCACGCCCAGTAATCCCATTTCCTGGCGAAGCACTTCGGCTACTTCTTTTAGTTCTTCGGGCTGCTGCATGGCCAATGCCCTTGCCCTTACTCTTTCAAGCGCCACTTCTATTTGTGCCTGCCTTGTCTGCGCTTCAGATTTTTTCAGATCGAGGAAACGGGTATAGGTGAGATCAAATGCCTGTGCAAAGCGTTTAAATATTTCTTCTTCAGCACAAGGAACCTGTGTAATAATAACAAGGTAACCTGTTTTAAAAAAAGCACAATGCAGTTTTTGCCAGGTGGGTAACTTGAATCCCCCGGCAAGCATGTCATCAAATATTTTTCTTGCTACCGGTAAATTCATAAGCCAGTCATAATGCTCCTTCAGTTCTTTTCCTTCAAGCTGCTCGGTATGATAGTTTTCGCCGTTCCTCCATGCATTATAGATATTAGCATGCGTTACATCACCTGTATTGGGTAAATAAAAAGGAGGAATAAATCCGTTCTCATCACTTAGCCACCATTCATCTTCGTCCCGGTCTTTTTCACAAAGTACAAAACCACAGGTCCAGAGGTTATCAACCAACAAGTTCAATTCTTTAAATAAAATCGTAGCTACATTACCCAGCTCATCCGACTTCTGCATACCCATTGTTCTGGATCGTACTTTCTCCAACGACGCTTCAATTTGCGATTCTCTTGCCCTTGCTTCTGCTTTTTTCAGATCGAGGAAACGGGTATAGGTCTGTTCAAAAACTTTGGTAAAACGTTTGAAGATATCATGTGCATGGGGAACCGGCTCGTAGGTTATGAACAACAAAAAACCATTTGTAAACCTGCAAAGATGATTGATCTGATGAGTTGGTAAAGAAATACCGGCCTCATCAAACTGTTTAAACACTTGTTCCAATTCTGGTAACGTACCCATGTATTTGTAATGATCCACCAATTCCTCTCCCCCCATTTCATACACGGCAAAAGGAAGTTCTTTTTGTATGGCTTCGTACCAGGGTAAAAAGCTGGAATGTTCTGTTAATGGAAGTGTGAATGGAATTTGAATTTCGCCTTCACTGCTCATAATACAAACGCTTGATTTTTTATCCGCCGACAGAATATTGTAACCGCAGCTCCATGCCGGTATGCCCAATGCCTGCACTTCCAGGAATAACAAATTAGCCGCTTCGGGTAATTCATCACTATGCTGCATGGCCATAGTACGGGAACGGATCTTTTCCAAAGCCATTTCTATTCTGGCGTCTCTTGCCTGCGCTTCGGCTTTTTGAAGATCAAGAAACCTGGAATAGGCAAGATTAAACACTTTAGCTGCACGCTTCAGCAAATATTTCGATTCCTGGGACGGTTCATTATTTGTAATAAGCAGTAGTGCGCCACCTGAAATTTTTGAATAATTATAATACAACACTTCAGGTACCAATATTTCACCTTTATTATTAAGCTCTACTACCTCCGGTACTAGTTTATATAAGTATTCATACCATTCTTTAAGCATTTTACGATTTGCAACAATGGTATAATCCGATTCTTTTTCATGATATTTTTCTTTGTCTTTCCTTGCTCTTTCGGTTTTACTCCAGTCAAGAATTTGTTTGCCGTTTACGATTTCTACATTAGAAGATTCAGGGTGACGATAAGAATACCAGGCTTCAAATTGATCTTTATCCTCATAATAAATGTGGACAAGAATAGACTCTAATTCCTTTTCTCCTAACAGAGCAATTTGTTCACGTAATACATGTGTAACTTCAAGAATGCCTTCGGATGAATGCATAGCCATAGCTGATGACCTTATCCGCTCTAATGCCGCTTCTATCTGTGCTTCTCTTGCCTGCGCTTCTGCTTTTTGCAGGTCATTGAAACGAGTATAGGTTAGGTCAAATACTTTTGCGAAACGCAATAAAATATCGAATTGTTCCTCAGTAAGAGGGTTCAGAGTTCCAACATTCAAGCACCCGAAATTATTAAAGGAAGTAGATAGTAAAATACGCTCGGGAGTTTTCATTCCTACTATAACCGGCGCAGGCACCGAGTCAAGTTCAGTTTGAGTAAATAAAAACTCATCCCATTCTTTTTTTGTACTTCCATGTAGTTCGTATTCCCACCGAAGCTTCCTTTCTTGCCATGCTTGAATAAACTCCTGGTAAGGTGTATGTTCGTGATATTTTATAAAAAAGCTTAAAGGTTCTGACGGCGCATTAGAATTAACCATCCACCATCTAGAAGAATTTGTTTCAGGATCAAAAATGATAATAACGCTGCCTATCATTATCAAATCCAACTTTGTAAGCTCGGTAAAAACAGTTCCAATTAATTCTTTTAATTCTTCAGAAGTCTGCATGGCCATTGCCCTTGCTCTCACTCTTTCCAATCCTAATTCTATCTGTGCTTCTCTTGATTGTGCTTCTGCTTTTTGCAGGTCGAGAAAACGGGTATAAGTGCCATCGAACACTCCGGCAAACCGTTCTAACAACCGATGTGATTCCTCAGACAGGGGAGTATTGCTACCCAGCGCCAGCATTCCTTTCGAGAAATACGCTGCATAGAGAATACGCCGGTCATCTTTTGAAAGTGTGGTTGAAAACATTTCCGATTTAACCAATTCATTCCGGTAACGATTATAGACTTGTATTTCGTCACTGTTCATTTCTACCAACAATGATTTCTGCTGTGCTTTCCATCCCCTGTAGATTTTATTCATTACCGTCGGCTCATCAATACTATGCCGGAAGGATTGCTGTAATTGACTCCCTTGGACTGTGGCGAACACTTCCACCACATTTTCAGTTTCCTTTACGATTCCAATGGTCAGTTGTTCGACCGGCTCTCCTAATTCTTTCATTTGCTGAAAAAGAATCTGAGAGGTTTCATGCAATTCTTCGCTTTTTTGCATGGCCATCGTTCTTGAGCGAACTTTTTCCAATGCATATTCAATCTTTGCTTCTCTTGCCTGTGCTTCGGCTTTTTGCAGATCAAGGAAACGGGTATAAGCTTGCTCGAAAACTTTGGCAAAACGGATTAAAATCTGTTGTTCACTTTCCGAAGGTGTAATTCCGGTATGCGAAGGAATTAATATGGCTGAATTTTTTTGCCAGGCAAAGGAGAGCACATGCTTGTCGTTTTGAAATATCCAATGCTTAAACTCTTCGGGAAAACTTTTATAGTCGGAATGTTCAAATGCGTATTTAAAAAAACTATTCTTCTCTTCAACAGTATAGTCTTTCGAAAAATATTCGTCACCGGCTTCTTTTGAATTCCAGGCATCATTAAAAATCGGATGATTAAAGTAGGGCAGCAGGTAACTGCCACCGAAGCTAAAGTCGGGAGAAGCCATCCAATGCAATACATCTTTTGAATCGGGAAAATAAGTACAAAGAATAACGCCATTGGCATCTAAAACAACACCCAGCTCATTTAATTTTTCAATTATCACAGCAACCACTTCACCTAGTTCATCAGCATTATGCATTGCCAGTGAACGGCTCCGTACTTTTTCCAGCGCCGCTTCAATTTTTGCTTCCCTTGCCTGCGCTTCTGCTTTTTGCAGATCGAGAAAACGGGTATAGGTTTGTTTGAATACTTTTCCGAAACGTTTAAAAATGTCATGAGCATTTGGAGAAGGCTCAAGTGTAATGAATAACAAAAATCCATGGTTAAAAAAAGCACAATGATTAATTTGGCATGTTGGCATTGGAAACCCTGAATCTTCTATACCTTTTAGTACATCTTTAATAATCGGGAGGGTTTTCATATAGTGGTAAGTATTTGCCAAAGACTCACCTGCTGATTCAAATACAAAAAAATCTTCTTCCCTTTTTTTTGCTTCATAAATATTTATAAAGAAAGGGTCTTCAGTTGAGGGTATATGGTATGAGCCGGCAATGCCACCTGTTGGAGTAGGGTTATAGCCAATAAATGAAGTATCGCCTTTCTCCCAGATATTAAAACCACTTGTCCATGTTTGAATGCCGAGGTCACTGATCTGTTTAAATAATAAGGCTGAAGCTTCTCCCAATTCATCGCTATGCTGCATCGCCATGGTTCTTGCCCGAACTCTTTCCAATGCCAATTGAATCTGAGCTTCTCTTGCCTGTGCTTCGGCTTTTTTTAAGTCAAGAAAACGGGTATAGGTTTGCTGGAAAACTTTTCCAAAACGCATGAGAATTATATTCTCGTCTTCCGTATAAGGTGTTCCCGTAAAATTTTCGATGTACAGGCCAACATTATTTAACAATACAGTAGATATGGCAAGACCAGGGGCTCTTAAATAATATTCCAATGCTTCCTCTGGTACTCCCGGAATCAACTCAAAAAGATCCCGGTAAAATTTATTTTTTTCTTCATATTCCAAATGGTTAGCAAAGAAATCTTTTCCTTTTTCTTTGGCATCAATAAAACTATTCCAATGCGCACAATCAAAATATGGAAGGGTTACCTCAGTCGGCACTTCGTGATGGTCGGCCAGCCAGATATGCATATCATCATTTGCTTTATAATCTATTATAAAACCAGTATGCTCAATATGAATATTTAACTGAACAAATTCATCAAATACCACCTGTATCACTTCTTTGAGCTCTTCGGATTTTTGCATGCCCATGGATCGGCTTCGCACTTTTTCCAATGCTAACTCTATCTGAACTTCTCTTGCCTGTGCTTCAGATTTTTTAAGATCCAGGAAACGACGATGGGCTATATCGAAAGCCCCTGCAAAACGAACCAAAATATCGAGATCTTCTTTCGGCGGATTTTTGACAACGCCAGGTAAACTGAATCCAATCTCTCCATGGGTAGTTCTTGCCATAATAAAAGTGAGTCCGCCGATATGCCGGATATCATCATGACTGGGCGCATTGGGATCAACCTGTTTAAAGTCGCCCAGGTTTATCATCTTGTCTACATAATCCACGGCAGCTTCTGCATCCATTGCGTAAACAACCGTTGGTTCTTTACTTTTTTCCCAATCGGCCAATAACTTAATATCTCCATGGATATGACGTGGCAGTTCCATTACCATTCCAATCTTGCTGCCGTCACCAGAAGTCATTGCCTTTTCATATTTTTCATGCAGCCACATCATATGCCAGAAGTAGTGTGCTTCATGACCCAGCCTGGTAAACTCATTCCGCATGGTAACCACAATGTCTAAGAGTTCTGATGATTCCTGCATAGCCATCGCCTGGGAACGAACTCTTTCCAGTGCCAGTTCAATCTCTGCTTCTCTTGCACTGGCTTCTGCTTTTTGCAGATCGTTAAACCGGGTATAGGTAAGATCAAATACTTTCCCAAAACGTGCCAGAATATCCATGTTCGCTTCAGATAAAGGCTCTTCACCTATGGTTTGTAAACCTCCGAAATTGCTGAATGTAAAAGATCCTTCATATTGTTTTGTGGCACGCATCTGTTTCTGCACCGGTTCTGGTACTCTTCTGAATTCCGTTTGGTTAAACAAGTATTCATCATAGATTTCTTTTTCATTCCCTTTCAATACAAACCTCCATTTAGCCTTTTTTTCTTTCCAGGCCTTAAACATTTCATGATGAAAGCGAAAATCTTCAAACAACATGTGATAGGATTCAGGCGCTTTGCCTATCTCCGGGTTTACGCCCCAAACAGTATTTGACAAGGAAGGCTCATCAACTATATTTATCATACACCAGGAAAGTGCAAAATCAAGTTTTGTTAATTCTTTAAAAACAGTATCCACCAATTCGGCTAACTCATCGGATTTTTGCATAGCCATAGCCCTTGCTCTCACTCTTTCTAATCCTAATTCTATCTGCGCTTCTCTGGCCTGTGCTTCGGCTTTTTGCAAATCCTGAAACCGCTGATAAGCCAGGTTAAAAGCCCCGGCCATTTTTGTCACAATGCTTTTTGTATCTTCTGTTGGGGGAATTATGAGATCGATAGATAACAATCCATCCGAAAGTCTTCCCGAAGGATTCCATTGATGCTGTAACTTTCCAGATTCAATGGCATTTTTAATATGAACGGCCATCTCAGGAAGTATTTCTTTAAATTCTTCCACTGCCCTTATTAATACTTCCTTTGGGAAGTCCAAAACAAAATAATCCTGATTTGATGTTTTCCATGTTTCAACCCATCCGCCCAGAACAGGATACTTTTTTGCATCATATTTAATTGTATAATTACTGGGATTGCTTATGTTTCCCGGGCTTGAAAGATCCCAGACTTTAACAACATCATTTTCATCAACAAGATAGATGCTAACACCTGTCAATCCATCTACCTTTAACTTATTTAATTGGCTAAGTATTTCCTCATTAACCTTGTATAGATCACTGGTTTTGTACATAGCCATTGACTGGGCACGAACCCTTTCAACTGCTGTTTCAATCTGTGCTTCTCTTGCCTGTGCTTCGGCTTTCTGTATATCTAGAAAACGGGTATAAGCCAGGTCAAAAGCAGCAGCCATTTTGGGGAGAATGATTTCCATTTCCTTAGGTGGCGGATTCGTAAAATCAACTTTCAACCTGCCTTTTTCCAGTGGAACTGCTGCATGCCATGACTGTGTGATTGAAGTAGTCTGAAGATATTGAAGAAACTTATCTGCACCGGCAGCATCATAGTGGCGATACCAGGCTGCCCACCTTTCAAAATCGGCTTTATTCGTTTCAACGATTAAATATTTTTCTGTTGACCGCAGGAATTTTAAGAAGAACAGGTCAGAATCGATGGTATCCGGATTAAAGTCAATATCCAAGCTTAGTCGGGCTCCGTCTTCTATATCGGTCATTTCTGTAAGATCCCAAAGACGGTAATTACCGTTAGCCTGCTCTAGGAAGATGGTGGCAGCAACAACACCCTGCAAATTCAGTTTTACCATTTCTTCACGAAGAGATACAGCAACGTTTAAAATTTCTTCCGATTTATGCATGGCCAGTGCTTTGGCCCGAATCCTTTCTACCGCAATTTCAATCTGTGCTTCTCTTGTCTGTGCTTCAGCGTTTTGGAGATCGAGAAAGCGGGTGTATGCCTGGTCGAAAACTCTCGCAAAACGTTTGATAATATCAACTTCATTGTCAGATAAAACCTTCCCTTCAAAATCATTGATATTAAAAACTGCATTTTTAACCGCCACCATGGTAATAGTATATGACGGGCTTTCGAATATCATGCGTTTTATATCCTCGGGCAAATGTTTGAATTCCGCAGTATGTTCAAGTACATATTTATAAAAAGAATTTTTTTCTTCTTTTGAATAATTACCCACAAAAAAATCCAATTGCTTTTCAAGGGCGTTGCTTAAATCTTTCGATATTTTATTATTGAAATAAGGGAGACGATAATTGGTGATAACCAAGCCAGCCTCATTCTCACCGCACACAAAAGCATTCAAGTCTTTTGAACCATCAATATAAATGGCGATGCCAACCGCTGTAGCAGGAATTTGCAGTTCTTTTAATTTTTCGAAAAGAATAGATACCACCTCGTTTAGCTCATCACTTTTGTGCATGGCGAGAGAACGGGAACGAACTCTTTCTAAAGCAGTTTCGATCTTTGCTTCTCTTGCTTGCGCTTCTGCTTTTTGCAGATCGAGAAAACGGGTATAAGCTTGCTCGAAAACCTTGCCCGCCCGTTTCATGATCTCTACATCCTCAGCCGAAGGGAAACTACCGACAAAACTAGGGATACAGATTCCTGAATTTCTTGCTAGTGTTATGGAAATTGCATAACCGGGAGATTCCAGCAAAGATGTTTTAAATTCTTCGGGGAGATTTTTGTAATCAGTAAGTTCAAAACCTTTTTCCGCCCAGGTGTTTTTTTCTTCAACAGAATAAACCTTTGAAAAATATTCAGCCCCCCTTTCTTTGGCACCAAACAGGTCGGATGATATCGGGTGTTCAAAATATGGAACACGGAGCGATGCGACTCCATCGGGTAATTGAATCCATTGGTTCATATTCCTTGAACCTTCTTCGAATATAAAAATGCTTACCGATGCGAAGCCCATATCAATGCTTAGTCCCTGCATCTGCTCAAATAACACACTGACTACACCACTAAGATCATCCGTTTTATACATCGCTAACGACTTTGAACGAATTCTTTCCAGTGCAGCTTCTATCTTTGCTTCTCTTGCTTGTTCTTCTGCTTTTGCAATGTCTGCATAACGTTGGTAAGAAAGGTTAAAAACATTGCGGAACCGTTCCAGCAACTTTAAATCTTCAGGTGAAATAGCTTTGTATGTAGAAATTCCAATACTACAGGCACCTACAGAATAGAAATAATAATACAAAGCATCTATGTTTTCTAACCTCGGGTCAATGTTTTCATTATTGGCAAGCCTAAACGCTTTCCATTCAATTAATTGGCTGCCTGATATTTCAATTGCTGAAAAAGCATCCCTGGATTTTCGTATATCGCTTATAAATTTTTCAATTACCGGACTGCCGGTATATGGAATTTTTGATAGTACCCCGCCGGTAAAATCTGAGTAATCATAATCAATAAAATAATTTTCTTTGTCAACATAGCTATGGATAAGCGCATTTCTCAAAGCATTGAAGCCAAGCGACTGCAACCCGGTAAAAACGATTTTACTTATTGTCAGCAAGTCATCAGGTTTGCGCATGCTCATTGCCTTAGAACGAACCCGCTCCAAAGCCGCTTCAATTGCCAGCTCACGGTTTTTTATTTCTAATTCATTTGTGCGCCTTTTTATGGCATCTCTTAATTCCTGGTTTTCTTTGGTTATTTGTTCGGTTCCTAAGGTTTCGCCTTCCTGTGCCTTTGTATCAGGTGCTGAGAAATGCTGATAAATAAACCGCCATCCATTTTGAGTGTTCCGAAGTAATGATGTAAACCTGAATCGGGAATAAAAAACCCATTCTGGTTCACTGATGACAAAGGCATCTGCTAAGTCGGTAATCAAAATAAGACCGCCATCTAATTCTTCAATTGTTCTTTTTGTATTTCTTAATTCTGCTTTACCGGCCAATTGATCTGCGGTTTTTTCAAAAAAAGCCGTTGTATCTTTTCTATTTAAATATTCTTCTCCATTGGTAGATCCAACAAAATGGTAATCGTCATCCAGGAATGAATGGTAGGTTTCTACATCTCCTGTTAGATAACTGTTCCACCAGGTTTCATACACCTGCATCAGTTCTGCTTCCAGTTTTTTAGTCAGTTTCATTTCAATCGTTAGCGGGTAAATAAATAATAAACTCACTTCCTTCACCCCGTCCGACCGGTTCATCCCCGTCCGTACCGCCACGGGCGGGCGGGCGGGCTTCTTTCGTCTCCACTTTTAACTCCCCACCATGTGCTTTTACA